>Ga0182739_1000138_pt1 | contig 140441 bp, 111 predicted proteins | sample eDN5th30CBELigBY_FD_128873 | JGI IMG/M metagenome (GOLD analysis project Ga0182739, IMG submission 128873) | Enriched backyard soil microbial communities from Emeryville, California, USA - eDNA 5th pass 30_C BE-Lig BY (version 2) (version 2) | ecosystem: Environmental > Terrestrial > Soil >...
AGAAGACACAAATCCATCGGTAGGGTAACACCCAATGAAAGGTTCTATCAGATAATCAAAAATGTGTCGTGATTATATCTTAAATTAGTGCAATAGTTGTCCAGCAAATAGGGAGTATCATATAAGATAGGTTCGGAATCTCGGCGTTTGATAAGACACCGCTAAAGGATTTAATCGCTCAGAATCAAAAAAATCAAAGTGTCAAAGAACAAAAATTGTTAAACTTATTTGATGCAAAAAGTTAACGCATCAGTACTAAGATAAGAATAAGGAAACATGGGCTTGGGTGGGGTAACAGTGATGCATTATAACTCCAAATATGGAATAATGATAATCAAGCGAATAAACCGATGTGTATGCGCTTTATGGTTAATTTTCGGTTGCCAAGAGCGCGCCCATGAGAATCGGGAGATTGCGATGGGCAATCCAACCACTGTTGAGATCAACGCCGAAAAGATAGTGAACCTTGAGATTTCGAAAATTGCTACCGAGATGAATTATGTGTTTCTGTCAAACGATCACCCGGAATCGCTGATCGGCGATATCAATAAACTGGTGATGCATGGCGACAAATTTTTCCTTATGGATAAGGAACATACGCAATCGATATTCGTGTTTGATACTTCGGGTCAGTTTGTATACCGGATTGGTCCTGGTAAAGGTCCGGGGGAATTCACGTCTATCGAAGATTTTTGTATAGACACAGAAAATAATATGCTGTACGTTTTAAGCAATGACCTTAGTGAAATCTTTAAATACAATATGGTAACCGGGGGTTTTGTCTCTTCGATAAAAATGAAATCGGCCTACGACAAGCTCCAAGTAATCACGAGTAATAAAATCTTGTTGTTGAGAGACGGCCATTCTTATGAAAGTTCACCGGGACCATTTAGCTCCAATTTCATGTGTACCATTGATTCCTTAGGGAATTGGATTGAAGGGTGGCATTTATCGCCTATAAACCCCAATGTCTATTCGGGACTCATCCACGTCGTTGGCAATGGTGAGAGGGATGGTTATACGATAACAAGGATGCATTCAGATACGATCTATCAATATGATGGAGCCGATATGGAGGTAAAATACCTGCTTGATTGTGGTCCGAAGCGATTATTGGATGAGTTTTATTGGACATCGTCCTCGAAAAGGCAGGGAGAGATCATGAATCAGTCCACTCATTTTTTGGGAAACGTAATCGACATCAGGAATTTTTCGTTGATTCAATATGTTCACAATCGACGGTATTACACCTACTATTACGATAAAACCGCAAAGGAAGGATTTACGGTTAATTATGTAAATGATATTGATCATGTGCCTATTTTACAGTTTGATTGCGCTTTGGATAGTCTGCTGGTACACGTCATGCAGCCACAGGAAATTGAATTGCAACGTAATTACATTGTGAAATCGGGAATTGAAAGTAAAAAAATGCAAGAAATAGCAGGAAGGATTGATTATGATTCAAATCCTGTATTAATGATTGCAACGTTAAGGTAGTAAGTTGTAAAGGAAGGGCCGAACAAATGAATTTGCAAATACTGGTCGGATTAGGTTTATTTGTGTATAAAACGTAGGATGATGGAAGCTGTTGGGAAATTGTCAAACGCCCAGAAGGAGCTGTTGAAGTTGTTTAAATACGACCTGCCTGAGAAGCAGTTGGCAGAGATGAAAAACATCCTGTTAAAATACTTTGTGGATACCGCCAGTGATGAAATGGATCGGTTGTGGGAGGAGAACAATTGGAATAACGACACCATGAAGGAATGGGCTGGAGGCCACGAGCGTAAACGGAAGTAACGCATGGTTGTTGTCTTGGACATCAACGTACTGTTGGTCACGATTGCTCAGCAATCAACCTATCGGCCTATCTTTTCGTCGTGACTAATGACGCACATTTCAACACCTTGAAAAAGGTTAAATTTCCAAAAATAGATGTCATCAACATCGACCGGTTTCTGCAACGTAAAGTCGTAAGTTGTAAATCGTTGAAATTTCAGGTTTCGATAGCCGAAAATCGCGGATGTTTGCTTACCTTGCGGAGTAACGAAACCCGATAAGAACCAAAATTATGAATAAGCTCATCAAAAGTTGGTGTTTTATTGTTTTCTCACTTTTTATCGTTAGCGCCTGCACCGACCGAGATGGAGAAGGAAATCAAATAGGATACGCCGATAATGGGGATTGCTACGTTATTGATATCGCGGCAATGGAGTCCGTGGAAAACTACAAGGAACTGATCCGGGAGATCGCTTTTATCCCGCTGGAAACGAACGAGCATAGTTTGCTGGCTCATATTGACAAGGTCGTATTTCATAAGGGTAAGTTTTATGTTCATGATAGGCAGTTCGCCGCCCTGAAGGTTTTTTCGGAAGAAGGGAAATATATCCGATCGATCGGGAACATCGGGCGCGGCCCCGGCGAGTTCACCACCCTGATGGATTTCCTGCTTGACACTGAGGAAGACAAACTTCTATTGCTAAGCAATAACGAAAGGGCTGTGATGGAATATGATATGGAGGGTAATTACTTGCGGACAATGCAGACCAATGTCTTTGCCAGTTCATTTGCGAAGATCGGTGATAGATTCCATTACTTCATCAATCAAAACGACAATGACGTTTCGGGCCCGAATAACCTGATCGTTATGGATGAGAATAGCCGTGTGCTGGATAGATTCTTTCCTTTTCCTGAAACGTTTAACGTGATGCTGCCCGACCATAGTTTTTTATTGGGGAACGCCAACGGCGCACTTTTCCATCCCACGCTTTCGGATACCGTATTCCAATTGACAGCGAGCCAGGAAATCTATCCCAAATACGTGTTTGATTTTGGTGATAAGGCGCTTCCGCTGCCCATGCGTACTTCGTATGAGGCATATAAATCGGACGAGAGATATAACTATTCACGTTTGGGAGACCGCATTGCAGAAACGGAGCATGTGATTTCATTTAATTTTTTAGACGGACGGTCGGTCATACCTTCCGCTTTTTGCAATAGGAAGTTGGTGGACACAGTGCGGGGGAAAAAGATACTGAAACCGTTGCGGCTTGGTTTCCCGATTTCCAATTCGCCCGTATTAGGATTGATGGAAGACGACACTTTTATTACTTACCTTCGAGCTGAATATGCAGACTATGTGAGAAACCGTGTCTCATTCAATGAATTGGTGCGTGAGAATTTTCCGGATTTTTATGCCTTGGTTCCGGAACTGAAACCGGGAGATAATCCGGTATTGGTGACGTTTAAATTGGAATTTCCTTAGCACCTATGAAATTTTTTTTCATCTATTTAAATTTGCTTTTTTTTCGGTGATGAAGCTATCAGATTTTTCATTTGTGTTTGACTTCAACGGCATTCAAGATGGCTGAAGCCGTTTATTCATCCCCCTGTGTGGTCTGAAAAATCATGATGGTTTCATAAACATTAAATAGGCTATTCATATTATCCCCAATAACTACATCCGTTTATGGATAAATACTTCCGAGCAAAAGGAAATCTACATGGCGTGCTCGCATTAATCCCGCTTTACGGTATTATTTGTTTGATGGTAAGTTGTATCCCACATGGTGACGACACGGTTACGTTCCCTACGTCAGCAGACTCCATTATCTTCATTCAAGGCGGCGACTATGAGAACGATTATATAGACCTCTTCGATCTAATATCCGATATAGAGATTATTCAGCTGGAGACAACTGATTCTTCCATTTTTGCTGTGCCTTCGATTTTGCTGCAGGTAGATTCGAACATCGTAATCGCAGACGAAGTGTCAGACAAAGTCTTGCTTTTCAACAATAATGGGAGGTTTCAAAAATTAATTGCTAGGATAGGCAAGGGCCCCGGTGAATATCAGCATATCTCAGATGTTCACTATAACGAATGGAGTCAGAAAATTGAAATATGGGATAATAAATGGAACTTTTTAAAATACAACCTTATGTCAGGAGAAACCACTTCTACCAGTTACAGGAGCAATCCGGGTTTTTTCGCGTACAGATTTTTTATGCCGATTGACAAAGCTAGTTACTTCCTATATAACCCTCAATATAAAAATATTTATAAGGGGAATGATTTTAGACTTGTTTATAAGGAGCATGAAGAAATAAAATGGAAATTGCTTCCTTTTAATCAAGCGGACGAGAAAGGCATCACCGGAGCGGATTTTTATAAGTATGAAGATTCAGTGCGTTTCTTTGAGCGGTATATACCGGTGGTTTATACTGTTGATCGTTTGGGTATTACTCCTCGTTATTATTTTCAAAATAGAACCAGCAATAGATTGGAAAGTTATGATTTAAGCCGATATTCGGATTATATCGAAGAAGGCTTTGCGATTGATGGGGTTTATGAAACCCAAGACTGGTTATTTACTCGTTTTGCTTTTAACAAAAACCGAATAGGATTTTATATGATAGATAAGGTGAATTATAAGAATATGAATAGCGCTAGTCTGGGTTTTAGTATTAACGGGTTATGGGTACATTTAAAGACAGTTATCAACGGTCAAGTATGGACCAGTGTTGAAGCGCCTATATTTATTGCCTATCAAAACGAGATCGTCAACAATAAATCATTGTCGGATTTCCAGAAAGCAATATTAAACGTGAAGGCAACGGACACCGACAATCCAATATTAATAAAATTTGGAATCGATGATTGAAACAGGATTCAGAAAATTTATATTTCGATAGCCGAAAAGAGCGGATGTTTGCTTACCTTGCGGAATAACGAGACCCAATAAGAACCAAAATTATGAATAGGCTAATCAAAAGTTGGTGCGTTGTTACCAGGCAATCCGCTACAAACCGTTAAAATAAATCGACTCATGACGTGTTTTAAATGGCAATATTTTCTTTTTGCTTGCTTTGAGTTTTGGATAATCGTTTCGTGTCAAAATCACGCCGAGCGGCAGGACAGTACCCAGATCGCCCAGATAGAAGTAAGTAATGACGGCATTATTTCAGATGGCTGTACCTCACTGGAGGTAGATAATGAGGCGAATCTTATCCGGTATTCTGAGCTGGCAGATACCAATGTTCATGTTATCAAATTGGAAACAACGCCACAATCGCTGATTGGGAGGATCAATAAAATAGTTGTACAGGGCGAATATATTTTTGTTGCGGATACAGAGATTTCGAAAGCGCTGTTTATTTTCGACCGGAAGGGAAAATTCGTGGGAAAAATAGGAGCCAGAGGAGAGGGGCCAACCGAATACTATGACATACAGGATTTTACGATCGATATTGACCAAGGAAAGATTGTTTTATTGGACTTAACAGGTAGGAAATTGAACTTCTATACCTTGGAAGGCCGTTTTTTACACTCGAAGACCATCCCGTTTTTATTTAGTGGTATCGAATCGCTCGATCATCGTACGTGGGTTTTGGCTAGTCAAGGAGCGTATAACGGGCATATGCCCGATATCGATGGTTACTCGCTGATCGTCTGCGATACCAATTTCAATATACAAGCAATGCATTTTCCAAGTGATCCAAAGCAAAGAGATTTTTCTTATTATAATCAGCGACAGTTGAGGAAATTCGGGGAGCATGTTTTTTATTATCCACGATACTCAAATATGGTTTACGAGGTTAATGTTGATGGTGGGCTAATGAAAAAATATTGTTTGCAATTTAAGCAGAATGGCTTTGAATTAACCACCGGCCGAGAAATGAATGACGGTACGTTTTCTTCCACGGTGATGAACAAGAAAGGTTATTTTTCGGGAGACTATATCGAATTAGATACGCGGGCAATATTTTCCATTAATAATCCGAGAGCCCGTGGTACATTGGTTTATAACCGCGGCGACCAGCAATCGGTATATAGTCCATCTTTGATAATTGACCAGCCCATTTTTGCTTTTTTTAAGCATGATTTTTATTATTACGACAAGGAGTCTATTGTTACCTATGTAACACCGCCTGAACTGTTATTACCTTTAACGGTGTTGCCGGAAGATTCTCCGGAGAAAGATCTATTGCTTAGCAAATTTAATGGGTACTCTGATTATGATAACCCCTATTTGTTAGTTTACAAGATTTTGTAGCTAACTGGTGGGAAAAGCTATAGTATATATTGAAACATGACCAGATGAAATATTTGTCGCTAATTACTGGGCTGCTGTTGTTCATCGGTTGTGGTACTGGCGATGAGTCGTCCTCGAACCGCGGGACATTGCCCACTATCGATGAATCCCAGGCGGAAGAAAGCAAATTATCAGATTTTTTCAGCGACTTTGCCTTCGTCTTTTTGGAAACCAGTTCGGAAAGCCTCCTGGCTACGTCTGTTTCGAAAATGATGGTTTTAGACCGTTACCTGTTCATCATGGACAGGACGCCGCCAATGGGTAAACGCCGCGTGATGTCGTTTGATAAGTATACGGGCGCGTTTTTGGGTCAAATCGGTACGGAGGGGAAAGGCCCGGAGGAGTATGCTTTCTTGGTCGATTTCACCATTGATCCGGAGCGGAAAGCTATCTTGTTGTATTCGCATTCGGGGGATGACCAAAGGATGTTAACTTATACGCTTGACGGCTCGTTTGTGGGGGCCACAAAGGCGAAAGACGTATTTTTCTTACAAGGGATGGCTATCCAAGATTCCGTGTATGTAGTGGCCAACGATGCACTCGTTAATCGGGGGTATTATATGTTAAAAGTAAATCGGTCTGACCTGTCAATCGCCGACCAAAAACTCGAAGTGAATCGAGCACACTTTAAAATTGGTGAGATGAGTAGTTATCAGGCCCGGTTCTTGTTTTGGCACCCTACGGATACAATTTATGATGTGACGGCTGACGAGCCCGTACCAATTTATGCCGTCCGCTTGCCTGAAGATGAACGAGCCGAAAGGAAAGAAATAATAAGACGACCTACCCATGACTTAAAAATAGAAAAAAATGTAGAGTTATTTAATGCCGGAAAGATTTCTAGCAGGATGTCCTTTTTTGAAGGGGCTAACTACCTTTCCTACCTGAAGATAACCCGAACGGAAGAGCAGATGCCCATACACCAAACAGTTTACCTATTTGATAAAAGGGATAATCGTTTATACGATAGCGATCATATGGACTATGATCTTTTCGGTGGCTACCGGCTGCCCTTTCTTTTAGAGATGGCGCATGCCGATGAATATGTGGGCATCATTGATCCTATTCGTTTGCTTAGTGTAGGTAAAAAGGAATTCTTGGATAAAGTTCCACTGACAGAAGAGGACCATTTGCGTTTCAGTAAGCTGGATGAAATGGCGAACCCGATTGTATTGTTTCTTAAAGAAAAGTAAATGGGTAAGATGAAAAGACAGGTTTGTTTTTTTGTGATTGTTGTTTTTTTCGCTCTCTCGTGCGACAGCTCGCAATCCAGGGCCGATGATATAAAAAAGCGATTGGAAGGATACGCGGATTTAATTGATGAAAAGCTTATTGTCGAAGGCGAGAACTCGCTTTCGGCTGATTTTAGGCATATAGAAATACCGAAAGGCATCGGGGATTCGACCGTAGATCTTGATAGATTGATTAAGGATGTTCGATACGTAAAGTTGGAAACACACGCCGATGTTTTAATTGGGCGGGTTGATAAATTGTATTTTTCGGACGACCGCATAATCGTGGTGGATAAGACGAAAGCGCACGGGGTATTTATTTTTGATCATGCCGGTAAATTTATTGCGAAAATCCAACAACTTGGTAAAGGGCCGGAGGAATATGCTATTATCAGGGATGTATCTTTTAATAGCGATAGCAATACCATTGTTTTATATGATGATCAACGCGACCAGTGCCTGCATTTCTCGGAAGATGGCGTTTTCTTGAAAGCTGAAAAGGTTGGCTTCTTCTTTCATAGGTTTGAGTATTTAGCAGGTGGCCTATTTGTTCATTTCCAAGGTAATAGTGTTAATCTGCATATCCCATCAATAGCAGATAACGATATTGTCGTGACCAATGACTGTAAAGAAATCATCGTTACGTTCCGCCCACATTATAATCAGCTTGCAGGTATCAGGAATTTTACTTCGAATCACGAATTAGTCAAAAGTGCCAGTGACGTTTATTTTGCACCGATATTTTGCGATACGATTTTCAATTTTGATATTGATAAAAGGGAGTTAAAAGCCAGTTATGCCGTTGATTTAGGGAGTGATGATTTGAAAATGTTATTGAACGACGAGTCTACCCTCGCAGACTATTCGGCGGCTTTTAATACCGAGGGCGTTTATAAATTTAAAGGTAAGATGCTGCCGATTGATGACTTCGTATTTTTCGAAGGGGAAAGGGGAGGGCGGTATATGGGGCCTTGGGGGCTATTCTATTCCCGTAGAACGGGGAATGCGATGTGTGGCGTGGGATATGCTATTGGCCAACGCAAAGATATGCTGTATTTTAGTTTCCCCGACGCGGTCTATAAAGCGGAGTTTGTAAGTGTGATTGATCCGGCTGCTGTAATTACTTCCAGATCGAATTCAATATCGAAAAGAGAAATCGAACATGAGAAGCTTTCTTGGGTCGATTCATTGAGTGATATCGATAATCCTATACTGATGTTTTTTACAATTGAGGATTTTTAATCGTAAACGTTTCCGGTATCGATTGCGTAGATTTTATTGCCGCTAGTCTTGCTATCCCTCTACAAATACCTTAACATTGTATATGTGTATTCGAGCGGTTACGCTCAAAGCTGCATACCCGCTTTGTAATTAAGGCAGTTGCTGGAAGGCGTCGTCGCTTACTCGCATTGTTCATACCGTTATAAAATCAAATAAAGATGAAAGCAAATTCACGTCGAGAATTTATCAAAAAGGCTTCGCTGGGAGCTGGTGTTGTCGGGCTGTCTGCCATGGGCTTCAGTGCGAAAAGTTACAGTAAGATCATCGGAGCCAACGATCGGGTCAGGGTGGGGATTGTCGGTTTTTCCAATCGGTTTAAGAGTTCGCTCTTCCCCTGCTTTATGAACCACGCGAAAGCCCAGAATTTTGAGTTTGTGGCCGTTTCCGACCTATGGAACAGGCGCCGCGATGAGGCCTATGCGTATGCGAAGGAAAAAGCGGGTATCGAAATTGCAAAGTACCGTAATAACGACGAACTCTTCCCACGGAGCGATGTGGATGCGGTAATCATCAGTACAGCCGATTTCCAACATGCGCTGATCGCGGCGGAAGCGGTACGCCAGGGTAAAGACGTTTATGTGGAGAAGCCTTTGGCCGAAACGATGGAAGACGCCAAAATAGTGCGGAAGGCCGTGGAGGAAACGGGGAAAATATTGCAGGTGGGATCACAGCGCCGGAGCGCACCTAACTACATTGCGGCCAACGAGTACATCCGGTCGGGTAAATTCGGGGATATCAAGATGGTTGAAATGACTTGGAACGTAAATCAACCCGGCCGCTGGCGGCTGCCCCAGCTAACCAAAGAAATCCGCGAGCAGGATACCGATTGGAACCGCTTTTTGATGAACCGCCCAAAAGTGGCGTGGAACCCACGCTATTACCTGGAATACCGGTTGTTCTGGCCATACTCATCCGGCATTTTCGGCCAATGGATGGCACACCAGATTGATACTGTGCACTGGTTCACCGACCTGCCACATCCGCGTAGCGTGGTGGCCAACGGTGGCATTTACCTGTGGAATGATGGCCGCACCAATCCAGATACGCTGACAGCGGTAATGGACTACGGACCGGCTAATGATCCTACCAAAGGATTCCAGGTGCAGTATTCTTCCCGGTTTACCAACTCCGCAGGCGGGGTGAAAGAACTTTATTTTTCTAACGGCGGATCCCTGAATCTTGATACCAACGAAGTGACATCGCAAGGTGGGTTGACGCAAGGTATGGCCGACCAGATGGGAATGAAGGCAAACCTGCTTGAACCGTTCACACTTTCAAACGCTGCCAAAATCGAAACGTCGGCCAATACCGGGGGCGACCCGATGACGTCGCTGCACATGCTCAACTGGATGGAGTGCGTGCGCAGCCGCAAAAAGCCGAACGCGGATGTGGTGGCGGGATACAACCATTCCGTCGCCAATATCATGGGGCATACTGCCTATGAGACTGGCAAGCGGGTAACCTTTGACGATGAAAAACAGGAAGTGGTGGTTTCTTAACTAGCGATTTGTGAAAAAAGACGTAAAGATATTAATGGGTGCGCTGGTGCTGGCCGCGGCCTTTATGAGCTGTGGACAATCACAGTCTGGGCAATCGCAGTCTGCTCAGGTTGGCGAAGACGCCGACCGGTTTTCATTTGTAGCACACGCCGAGCGTAACAGCATTGCCGTATTACTGGATGGCCAACCCTATACTGCGTATTGCTACGCCGATAGTTTGAAAAAACCGGTGCTGTTTCCGTTGCGTACCAAAGCGGGGCATTTCATTACCAGAGGATGGCCTGTGCAACCCCGCGCGAACGAACGGACGGACCACCCCCACCACGTCGGGTTGTGGTTCAACTACGGCGATGTAAATGGATTGGATTTTTGGAATAACTCAATGGCTATTCCGGCCGAAAAGCGCATGGGCTACGGTAGTATCCACCATGCGGCAGTCAATGGCACGGAATCCAATGGCAATACCGGCGTACTTGATGTAACGAAGTACTGGCAAGGGCCACAGGGCGATAGCCTCTTGAAGGAAGATACTCGGTACGTTTTTCAAGTAGACGATGAAGGGAATACGTCCATTGTGCTCGATATTAAATTGACGGCATTGACGGACGTGTCGCTTAACGATAACAAAGAAGGGGTACTGGGAATACGTTTGGCGCGTGAACTCGAACATCCTTCCGATGAGCCTGCAAAATTTACCGACGCCAATGGTATCGTTACGGAGGTGGCCCAAGCGAACAACGACGGGGTTACGGGACACTATGTGAGTAGCGAGGGTATTGAAGGTGACGACGTGTGGGGAACGCGGGCTAAATGGGTAACCTTGAACGGCACCATCGAAGGGGAGGATGTTTCGCTCGTTATCCTTGACCATCCCGAAAACCCTGGATATCCAACCTATTGGCATGCGCGTGGATATGGTTTGTTTGCAGCCAACCCGCTGGGACAAAAGGCGCTCAGCGATGGCAAGGACGTACTTAACTTTAAATTGGGTAAGGATGCCTCTACCCGATTCAGGTACAAAATCCTAATCCACACGGGAAGCATGTTGGATGCTGCAGCCATTAACGATCAGTTTTCGGAATTCGGCGGCCAATCTTAAGCTGGTAAAAATTGTAGTGGTTTTTTTCCAAATGGAATTATTAAATAGGCAGTTTTTTGACCGGGTGAAGTACCCCGAAAAGGTACTTCAATTTGGAACAGGTGTGTTACTCCGCGGGTTGCCGGATTACTTTATTGAAAAGGCAAACCGGGCAGGCTTGTTCGGTGGAAGTATTGTAATGGTCAAGTCAACAGATAAGGGAGGCACGGATCAGTTTGACCGGCAGGACAACTTGTACACCGTCTATATCAAAGGGGTGGAAGATGGCCGGGATGTACAGGAGGAGTTACTGGTATCGGCAATCAACCGGGTCATCTCAGCCGCCGACGATTGGGATGCCGTTTTAAGTAGTGCCCGCAATCCGGCATTGGCAATTGTTATTTCTAACACCACGGAGGTGGGGATCGCGCTTGATGAACGTGATGACGTGTTTGCTTCGCCTCCGGCATCGTTCCCCGCTAAGTTGACCGCGGTCCTATACGAGCGGTTTAGCACGTTTCATGGAGCGCCAGATAAGGGGTTGGTGGTACTTCCCACGGAACTTATCGACGAAAACGGAAAGCGGTTACAAGATATCGTTATCGCGTTAGCAGAACGCAGTAACCTAACGCCCGGCTTTATCGACTGGGTGAAAAACTGTAACTATTTCTGCAATACGTTGGTCGATCGGATAGTGCCTGGCGGTTTAAAAGGTGATGACCGGGCACGGGCCGAAAGTCAATCGGGCTACAAAGACGAATTGGCCATTATGGTTGAGCCATTTTGCTTATGGGCCATCGAATCTTCCCATCCGCAGGTGCTTGAAGTGCTCTCCTTTGCGCAGGCGGACAGTAGGGTTGTCGTCACGCCTGATATCGGAAAATTCAAAGAGCTTAAACTTCGTCTACTCAATGGCAGCCATACGTTTGCATGTGGTTTGGCTATACTGGCCGGATTTGACACGGTGAAGGAAGCCATGGCAAATCAGGCGTTTTCAACCTACGTGAAGCAATTGATGCATAGCGAAATTATTCCCACATTGGTGGAAATAGGCGTAGGTAGGGAAGAAGCGCGTGAATTTGCAGACCGGGTCATCGATCGGTTCGCCAATCCATACCTCCATCACCAATGGCAGAGCATCAGTACGAATTATACGTCAAAAATGCGGATGCGGAATTTGGCAACGCTCGAAAGATACTTTAGCAACGGGACCAAAGGTGGAGCGGATTGCATGGCCTTGGGCTTTGCGGGGTATTTGCGGGCCGCAGGGCGCACTGAATCCAGCCACTTGCTCGCAGCATGGGAAAATGACCTGCTCCCGTTGGGAGGTTTCCTGCCGTCAGTCAAGAATTACCTGGAGCAACTCCAGCAACGACCGGTATTGGAAGTAATTGGATCGACGACCGACCATATCAACTTTTAGATTGACGGCTTTAGATTTTATAAAGATGAAGAAATTTCTGGACGAACACTTCCTGTTGAATACGAAGACCGCACAAGCGTTGTACCATGATTACGCGGCAGCTATGCCGATTATCGACTATCATTGCCATCTTCCGCCGCAGCAAATAGCCGAAAATACACAATTTGATAATATTACACAGGTATGGCTCAACGGCGACCACTATAAATGGCGGGCTATGCGCACCAACGGCGTGGATGAAAGCTATATCACCGGTGATAGGTCCGACAGGGAGAAGTTCAAAAAATGGGCGGAAACGGTGCCTTATACATTACGTAACCCATTATATCATTGGACACACTTGGAACTGAAGCGCTATTTTGGCATTTCGGAACTGCTGTCGCCCAACACAGCCGACCGAATCTTCGACGAAACGACGGAAAAACTGAAATCGCCCGAATACCGCGTCCGGGGCTTGTTGAAACGGATGAACGTTCAGGTAATTTGTACGACTGACGATCCGGTAGATAGTCTTGGCCATCATCGTGCGTTGAACGGATATGAATTGCCGGTATACCCGGCCTTCAGGCCCGACGCAGCCATGGATTTGAGTGATACCACAAAATTCAACGGATATGTTTTGCGGCTGGCGGAAGTGACAGGTCGATCGATAACCCATTTTGCTGACTTTGTTGATGCCTTGAAGGAGCGCCATGAATTTTTTGCAACGATGGGCTGTACGGTCTCCGACCATGGGTTGGAAGAGCTATATGCCGATGGATATACGGATGAAGCCATCGAACGCATCTTTAAAACGGCAATGGATAACGGCAACATATCGGTTGGTGAACATCGCCAGTTCAAGTCGGCCATGTTGCATTTATTTGCACAATGGGATGCTGATAAAGGATGGGTACAGCAGTATCACCTGGGCGCGCTACGGAACAACAACTCGCGCATGATGCGGCAATTGGGGCCGGACACCGGCTGGGATTCCATTGGTGATTTTAATCAAGGCAGGGCCCTCTCCGCATTTTTGGATAGATTAGATCGTGATAACCAATTGGCCAAAACCATTTTGTATAATCTCAATCCATCCGATAATGAACTGATGGCAACTATGATCGGTAATTTCAATGATGGCTCCGTACCCGGTAAAATCCAGTTTGGGTCTGCATGGTGGTTTCTTGACCAGAAGGATGGGATGACCAAGCAAATCAATGCACTGGCTAACATGGGCTTGCTGAGCCGGTTCGTTGGGATGCTGACCGATTCACGGAGTTTCTTGTCGTTTCCAAGGCATGAGTACTTCCGAAGATTGCTGTGCGACCTATTTGGAACGGAGGTCGAAAACGGTGAATTGCCTAATGACTTGGAATGGATCGGGCAGGTAATACAAGATATTTGTTACAACAATGCTAACCGGTATTTTGGGTGGGAGCGATAAGCACGTAACACCTACCTATACGAAAACGATTTCGCAGAATTTCCGATGGGAAAAGTAGGCGATTCAACAAGTCTTTCTATATTTGGAAAGACGTAAACGTTTACGCGTAGTAAATCTAATCATTTTTGATGCTTGTATTATGACTTCTCAACCGTTAAGTAACTACCGATGGAATATCTGTGCACTTTTGTTTTTCGCAACCACGATAAACTACCTGGATCGGCAGGTGCTATCCCTTACTTGGAAAGATTTTATCGTTCCCGAATTTCATTGGCGAAATAACGACTACGGTAACATCACTGCGGTATTTTCAATTGTATATGCCGGGTCCATGTTGTTTGCCGGGAGATTAGTTGATTGGATGGATACGAAGCGAGGTTTTTTATGGGCGATTGCCGTTTGGTCGGTCGGCGCCTGTATCCACGCCTTTTGTGGGATAGCTACCTCGGGTATCCTGACAGGCAATTGGTTTGTGGGGTTCGAGGAGGCGAAGGAGCTTATCGGTACGGTTGGCGACGTAAGCGCCGTGATTTCGGTCAGCGTGACGTTGTTTATTTTTGCTCGAATCATTCTTGCTATCGGTGAATCGGGTAACTTTCCTGCCGCGATCAAGGCAACGGCGGAGTTCTTCCCCAAGAAAGACCGCGGGTTTGCTACAAGTATTTTTAATGCGGGTGCTACGGTAGGTGCACTGGCTGCACCATTGACCATCCCGTTCATTGCGGCGGCTTATGGATGGGAAGCTTCCTTTGTCATTATTGGCGCATTAGGGTTTGTGTGGATGGGTTTTTGGATTTTTATGTATAAGAAGCCACACGTGCATCCGCGGATAAACGCCGCGGAATTGGCCTACATCCAACAAGATGACGTGGTTGACAACGAACGGATCTTGGCCACTGAAGTGGCGGTGCCGCGTAGAAAAATGTCTTTTGCACAGGCGTTCAAGTATCGGCAAACATGGGCTTTTGCGGCGGGTAAGTTTATGACGGACGGCGTCTGGTGGTTTTTCCTTTTTTGGACACCGGCATACCTCAGCTCGGTATATAACCTGGATTCGACCGAGAGTGCATGGCATATTTTTACGCTGTACGCGCTCACGCTGTTGTCTATCATCGGTGGATGGTTACCTACCTATTTTGTTGAAAAGCAAGGTATGAACCCGTATGCAGGCCGTATGAAATCGATGCTTATTTTTGCGTTTTTCCCATTGCTGACATTGCTTGCGCAGCCGCTCGGCCATATTTCTGTGTGGATACCCGTGTTGATCATTGGTATTGCCGGAGCGGCGCATCAGGCGTGGTCGGCTAATATCTTCTCTACAATCGGCGATATGTTTCCCCGTTCCAGTGTCGCTACGATTACGGGGATAGGGGGCATGGCTGGTGGTGTGGGTGCATTCCTGATCAACAAAGGCTCTGGTTTATTGTTCGACTATTCGGTCGATACCAATATGAAGTTCATGGGCTTCGAGGGAATCGAGGCTGGATATTTCATCATTTTCGCTATCTGTGCAGTATCCTATTTGATCGGATGGTTCATTATGAAATCGTTGGTTCCGCATTACGAACCGATTACCGACATCGATTAATAAATCAAAAAGCATCGCTCAAAAAAAATCCTTTAGCACCAGCTAAAGGATTTTTTGCTTTTTGAAGAAGTGGTTGGATTTACCAACGGCTTTTTTCACGGCGCTTGCTGGAAAAATCACGGAATCCACCGCCATGCTCGCGCTTGCGGCGATTTCCACTTTCTCCGCCACCATTCCGGAATGAACGGCTCCGTCGTTCTCCCCGGCCGTCGCTTTGCCTGTCGCCGGCGTTTTCTACCCGCACGGTACGTCCATTGAAATCGACGTTTTGGAATCCATTGAAAACTTTGTCGACTGAGGTGTTTTCCACTTCAAAGAAAGTATACACACCTTTGAGGTCGATTTTGCCAATAGCCTTGCCGCTGATCCGTGTGTTGTCGCAGATGTAGCCGAGGATATCCCCACGACTGAAATCATCGACTGACCCCAGGTTGATGAACAACCGGGTATAGTCTGATTTGTAACCGTCGCGGCCGAAACGTTCCGCACCACCCCTACGTTCCGATCCACCGCGCGCTTCACTCGCATCAACATTGAGGTCGGGTGCATTCTGGTAATATTCCAAGAATCGGTTGAATTCGAGCGAAGCAAACCGTTTGATGATTTCTTCTTTACTCAGTTCACCTAAACTTTCCATGATTTTAGGCAGATAGGGATCGATGTGGCTGTTGTTGACATCCACGTCGTTGACCTTGCCAATGAGCGCGAAGAGTTGCTTTTCAACCACGGCATTACCTTTCGGTACTTCCATTTTGGTGAATGGTTTGCCGATTACCTTTTCAATCCGTCGAATTTTACCTACTTCTTTCAGGTTGATCAACGAAATGGAGATGCCTGTTTTTCCGGCGCGGGCTGTACGGCCGCTCCGGTGAGTGTAGTTTTCGAGCTCGTCGGGCAGCGAATAGTTGATTACGTGGGTCACATCGTTTACGTCAATGCCGCGCGCAGCAACGTCCGTAGCCACAAGCAATTGCAGGCTGCGATCACGGTAACGTTTCATCACTTTGTCGCGCTGCTGCTGCGAAAGGTCGCCGTGCAACGAATCTGCGTTGTACCCGTCTTTTATCAACGATTCGGCAATCTCCTGGGTCTCGATTTTCGTGCGACAGAATACGATGCCGAAGATTTCCGGATTGGAATCGACGATACGTTTGAAGGCGGCGTATTTATCGCGCGCACGGATAACGTAGTAATGGTGGTCAATGTTCGCATTGCCCGTGTTTTTGGTGCCCATGGTGAGCTCAAATGGATCGGTCATGTACTTTTTGGCGATCCGGCGCACTTCGGCAGGCATGGTGGCTGAAAAAAGCCATGTCTTTTTCTCGTCGGGAGTAGTAGACAGGATATTGTTGATGTCTTCCTGAAAGCCCATGTTGAGCATTTCATCCGCTTCATCCAATACGACGTAACGTACATTAGAAAAATCAATGGCTTTGCGGCCAATGATATCGAGCATACGACCCGGTGTGGCAACGACAATTTGTACGCCACGACGGATTTGACGCAATTGGTCGCCGATGCTCGCGCCGCCATAAACAGCTACAACATGTACATCTGGGAGATTTTTTGCGTACTTCTCAATGTCTTTGGAAATCTGCAAACACAGCTCACGCGTAGGGCAAAGAACGAGTGCCTGCGGGTGCTTTTGAGAGAAATCCAACAATTCTAATAAAGGCAGACCAAATGCTGCGGTTTTGCCGGTACCAGTTTGGGCTAATCCGACAAAATCGTTGCTGCCTCCAAGTAATACGGGAACGGCTTGTTCCTGGATAGGAGTAGGGGATTCAAACCCTAACTCTGTGATGGCATTAACAATATCATGACGGATTCCCAATTCAATAAATGGGTTCATGAATATTTTTTATACAATAGGCACTATTGCCTAAGGCGGTGCAAAGGTACGGTTAATCTATTGAAATTCAAAGGTAAAAAGAAAAAATAAAATAGCCGCCATGGTGTGCATGGCGGCTATTTATTGGTCGGGGTGACCGTTATTTTAATATAATGTGAACTCCACGCGGCGATTTTCCTGTCTACCTGCAGCAGTATTGTTATTGGCAATCGGTTGCGTAGGCCCATATCCCGTTGCTTCAATACGCGATGGGTTGGCTCCTTTACTTACCAAATATGCTTTTACCGCTTCAGCCCGCTCCTTGGAAAGGCGCATGTTGGTCTGCATCGAACCGGTATTGTCGGTGTGACCCGCCAATTTCAAACTGAAGTTCTTCTCAATAAGAAGGGCTGCCACTTTGTTTAGGCTCACATGCGACGTGGGACGAATGGTGGCTTTCCCTAAATCGAATTCCAGGTTTTGGATGGCTTCGTCAACGACCCGCCGGTCTTCGTCGCTTACGACAACCTTTTGTACAACCGGTGCTTTTGCCTCAGGAAGGGGGCAGCCGGCACCGTCAACTTTCGTGTTTTCGGGCGTGTCCGGACATTTATCGTAGCGGTTTGCAACGCCATCCCCATCATCATCGGCTAGGTCGGCATAGAGGCGCTCAACCTGTTCATGTAGTTTTGCGTTTTCTGCACGCTGTGCTTCCAATGCTGCTTTTTGTGCGAGTATTTCGTCGTATTGCGCCTGGTAGTCTTTCTGCATGGCCGATACCGGGTTGCTGTTCCCTAAAAACGGCTTGCGCTTGTCGCCCAAGGCAAATTCAACACCCAGGTGGGTGTAAGAAAAAATGTCTTTACCGCCACCACGGCTTACGCCGTCGAAATTTGCAGACTGCACGAGGTTAAGCCGGTAACCCAGATCGATCGCGATATCGGGGGTAACTGCAAACTTCAGCCCCACACCGCCGGGGACAAATAATTTAGTCGTTTTTTCGTATGTTGTCGTCGTTCCGTTGATTTCAGTGGTCGGCTCAAAGCCGAGTGCACCCAACCCGACATTTAAATACGGCTTGATAATGCCTTGGTGATGCCGCCAGTTGATGTTGGCTAAGGTTACATTGCCGGAGACAGCGACAGACCAGGGCATTTTTGTGTCGAAACGGTTATCATTGTTCTCATATGTACCGGTTACCTTGCCGCCTATATATTCCGCCTGGATACCAAAGCCGGGCAAAATCTGCCTTTTTACATACAATCCATAGCCGAGGCTTTGTTCCGTTTGGTCGAATCTGCGGCGTAAGCCGATCAGGTTGGATTGGTTTAACAAACCTACGTGGGCACCGATGGACCACGTGCGGTATTCGGATTCGGGGGCGAATGGTTTTACTTCATTGATGACGGGTGCTTGTGCCATTAATTGGGTGGCGGAAAGGATGCCGATACCCGCCAATAACCCCACTGTAGTTAGCTTTTTCTTCATTGGTCGTATTTGTTTATGCATTGTTTTTTTTGATTCTGTCAGCTCATGCACAATTAACGCGCCAGTTTTATTCGAATTTTGGCATGAGACGTAAATAAACGACTCCGAAACGGAAAAATGTAAGTAGATGAATAGTAGTGGGAACAGGCTTCTCCCAAGCGGCCCTCACATTGCAAATACAGCCAATTTTGACTAAGTTTGCGGGACATATTAAATGCATTTTTTCGATGACAAGCAGGGAAATCCGCGAAGCTTTTTTGGCTTTCTTCACTGGTAAGGGCCACCAAATTGTACCATCAGCCCCCGTAGTAATCAAAAACGACCCTACATTGATGTTTACCAATGCGGGCATGAACCAATTCAAAGATGTCTTTTTGGGAGAAGCACCTGCATCACATCCCCGTGTGGCAGACACGCAGCGTTGCCTGCGCGTATCCGGTAAGCACAATGACTTGGAGGAAGTGGGTATCGATACTTATCACCATACGTTGTTTGAGATGTTGGGCAATTGGAGTTTTGGTGATTACTTTAAAAAAGAGGCGATTGCGTGGAGCTGGGAGCTGCTTACCCAGGTTTATAAACTGGATAGCGACCGGTTATACGTAACCGTTTTCGAGGGGGATGATAGCGACGGGTTACCGCTTGATGAAGAGGCCTATGGCTTCTGGAAACAGCTAGTCCCGGAAGAACGTATCCTCTTGGGCAACAAGAAGGATAACTTTTGGGAAATGGGTGATACGGGGCCATGTGGTCCCTGCTCAGAGATTCATGTGGATTGCCGGCCGGATAGTGAACGCCGCACGGTAGACGGGAAAACCTTGGTCAACGCGGACCACCCGCAGGTCATTGAGATTTGGAACCTGGTGTTCATGCAATTCAACCGGCAGAAAGATGGCGCGCTCAAACCGCTCCCAGCGAGGCACGTGGATACCGGCATGGGGTTTGAACGGCTGGTACGCGTTATCCAGGGCAAGCTCTCTAATTACGATACGGACGTATTTCAACCGATTATCGCGTATATCGCTGACCGCGCCGGAATTCCCTATGGAAAAGATGAGCAAACCGATATTGCCATGCGGGTAATGGCCGACCATGTCCGGGCGGTAAGTTTTGCCATTGCTGATGGTCAACTGCCGGCTAATAATAAAGCAGGGTACGTGATTCGCCGTATTCTTCGGCGGGGTGTGCGTTATGCTTATACATTTCTCCATTTTAAAGAGCCCTTTTTGCATGAGTTGGTGCCATTACTAGCCAAGCAATTTGAAGGTGTATTTGACGAATTGATAACACAGCAAGCGTTTGTGCAAAAAGTAGTGCTGGAAGAAGAACAGTCTTTTCTACGAACACTCGTCGCCGGTGTAAACCGCTTTGAGAACTACGTCACAGAGCACCGTGCGATAAGCGGGGATTTTGCCTTTGAACTCTATGATACTTTTGGTTTTCCAATTGATTTAACGGAATTGCTGGCGAGGGAAAAGGGGGTGGCTGTAGACATGCCGGGATTCAATCTGGCCTTAAACGAACAGAAAAATCGCTCGCGCGCAGCAACCGCTATCGATGCAGGTGATTGGGTCGTTTTGCGGGAAAGCGATGTAAGCGACTTTGTAGGATATGACCGCTTGGAATGTGAAACCGAAATTGTTAAATATCGGAAGATTACCGTAAAAGGCAAGGATCGGTACCAAATTGTACTGACTTCAACACCTTTTTATGCCGAAGGCGGTGGACAGGTCGGCGATACCGGCCTATTAATCGGTAGCGATAGCCGGCAATCTGTTGCCGTGATAGACACCAAGCGGGAAAATGGGTTGGTGGTGCATTACACCCAGGAACTTCCCGACGATCCGCAAGACACTTTCACGGCTAAGGTAGATGTGGCAAAACGGCGCGATACGGAAGCTAACCATTCCGCAACCCATTTGTTGCATGCTGCACTCAAACAGGTGCTGGGGAACCACGTGAACCAAAAAGGCTCGTTGGTCAACGCCGATTACTTACGTTTTGATTTTTCACACTTCGCAAAGGTAAGTGAGGAGGAACTGACGCAGATTGAACGAATAGTGAACGCGAAGGTCCGCGAAAACATTCCACTGAAAGAGGAGCGGGGGGTGCCATTTCAACAGGCCGTAGATGCGGGAGTGACGGCGTTATTCGGCGAAAAATACGGCGATGAGGTGCGGGTGATTACTTTTGACGATGGGTTTTCGAAGGAATTATGTGGCGGTACGCATGTGCGTGGAACCGGTCAGATTGGTTTTTTTAAAATCACCTCCGAGAGTGCTGTCGCCGCCGGCGTGCGACGCGTGGAGGCTATCACCGGATCCGCTGCTGAACAATTTGTCCACGAACAAAGCCAGATGTTCAACGAAATCGGTACGTTGCTCAATAATCCCAAAGATCCTGTCTCGGCCCTCAGCCGGCTGCTCGAAGAAAATAGCTCGCTAAAGAAAGAAGTGGAACAGGCGGTGGTAGACAAAGCACTTCAACTGAAGGGGGAGCTGGCGGCCAAAGCCGAAAATATCAATGGGGTCAATGCCATTATAGCTCGTGTAGACCTACCAACGGCCGATGCCGTGAAGGCGCTGTCGTACGCATTGAAAAGCCACATGGATAATCTCTTTTTGGTGTTGGGTACGGTTATCGGTGGGAAGCCCGGACTCACGGTGGTTGTTTCGGAAAACTTGGTAAAGGAGCGCGACTGGAATGCGGCGGCCATCGTACGCGACTTGGCTAAAGAAATAAGCGGCGGTGGTGGTGGTCAGCCTTTTTATGCTACTGCCGGTGGTAAGGACATAAACGGTTTGGAAGGAGCGCTGGCCAAGGCCAAAGCGTATGTGCAATCCGGTGCGACAGTAGATTGGAAGTAATGAATAGATTGACAGTAATCCTGGGATGGGTACTTTTTTTATTGTCGTCCTGTGCGGGCGATGAGGTTTTCGTGATCGATGGACAGGTACACCATGCCGAGAATATACAAACCGTAGTGCTCTATGAAGGTGAGCGCAAATTAGATTCGGTTTTTCTCGATGAACAGGGCAGGTTCAAATTTCAGCGTACGGCACCACATCCGCGATTGCTTACCCTGGAGGCAGGTCGGAACAGGTATCATTTTATTCTCCAAAACGGTGATCGGGTTTCATTCCATGCGGATATAACGAAGCCAATCGATACTTATGAAGTGACCGGCTCGGCACTTTCGGATAAAATCAAGCTTTTTGCGGCTACATTTGCAGAAAAAGAACGGTTGCAGCAGGAATTGGAGGAGTCGTTTGCCGATCAGGCTGTTGGATTGGATGATACTGCATTGATGGCACTACGACAGCGCTTTTTGCAACTGTACCGCCAGCAGATGGCTGATTATAGCAAAGCAACGGTTCGTTTTGCCGAAGAACACGACGACCTGGCTGGATTCTATGCCATGACGACGCTTGATACGGAGCTGGCGGAAGCCGAGCTAATCGCCTATGCCGACCGAATTACCGGACGGTGGGATGACAACGGCCGCGTGCGGCAATTCCTGGAAGAAATGGCCCGGTTGAAGGTGTTGGCTGTCGGACAGCCCGCACCCGATTTCGAATCGCTCACGCCAAATAACCAGCCAGTCAAGCTTGCGGATTTCAAAGGAAAATATACATTGGTTGATTTCTGGGCATCATGGTGTGTGCCCTGCCGTGAGGAGAATCCAAATATTGTGGAACAATACCATCGCTTTAAGGATAACGGGTTTACCGTGCTCGGCGTATCGTTAGATGGCAATCCCGGCTCCTGGTTACGGGCCATCAAGGAGGATGGTTTGGAGTGGACCCAGGTGTCGGACTTGCAGCAATGGGGCAGTGAAGTGGTGGGCTTGTATCGCATACAGGCGATACCGACATCGTATTTGCTGGATCCTGACGGTATCATTATCGCTAAGAATCTGCGGGGGGCAGACTTAGAAGCTTTTTTGGAAAAGACATTCGATTAATGCGTCGTTTGCATTAACGGATGGTATGGTTTAATGATTTATTAATATTGATTTAACCATTTATTGTCCTTATGTACATATTTTAGCAAAAAAATGATACCATGAGTTCCATAAAGCAAAAGATATTGGTAGTGGATGACGAACCCGATATCGTTGAGTTGATAGCCTATAACCTCAAGCGAGAAGGGTATCAAGTATATACCGCCTCGAATGGGCAGGAAGCGGTGACGACCGCCAAGAAGGTAATGCCAGATTTAATCATCCTCGACGTCATGATGCCTAAAATGGACGGAATAGAAGCATGCCGAATTATGCGTGCTATGCCCGAATTCAAAAGCACGTTCATGGTGTTTCTTACCGCTCGTAGCGAAGAATATTCTGAAATCGCCGGCTTCAACGTTGGGGCGGATGATTATATTGCGAAACCGATCAAACCACGTGCGCTGTTAAGCCGAATCAATGCCATCCTCCGGCGGAATATGCAAAATGATGAGCCGGTTGATGAAAAGTTGGAGGTCAAAGATTTGGTAATCGACCGGGAGGCTTTTCTAGTCTTCAAAAATGGCGAAAAAATCGTGCTGGCCAAGAAAGAATTTGAATTGTTGTATTTGTTGGCTTCCAAACCCGGCAAGGTATATACACGTGAAGCAATCCTTAAAAATATCTGGGAAGACTCGGTAGTGGTCACCAATCGTACCATCGATGTGCATATACGCAAGCTACGGGAGAAAATCGGTGAAGATTATGTAGCCACAGTGAAAGGGGTGGGGTATAAATTCGAAGCTTAGCGGCGCTTCTCCGATAAATACGCCATGCGTGGAAAACAATTGTTGTAGGCGACTACTTCTAGGTGAAACGTAGTGGGAATGGTTGGTGTATCGCTCAAGAAATGTTGAAAGCGTCATAAGCTGCTTGGTTTAGATCGTAGTCGTGAGTCGTGGCAGCGCTGTTTGCCGCTTCTACGAATTTTCCGCTGCTGATCAGTTGTTGAAGGTTGTTGATGTCGTAGGCAAAAATGCGGTCACATTCAGCAAAAGGCACACGGCGCCTAACCAGTGCGTGGCACGCTTCAAGTACTTCCGATGAACGGAGCGGCCTTCGGAAGTCCATTGCCTGAGCTGCGTACAGGAGCTCGATTGCTAAGATATATTCGAGGTGATCGATGATTTTATTCAATTTCCGGCTGCTAATTGATCCCATCGAAACGTGGTCTTCTTGGCCAAGGGAAGTGGGGATGCTGTCCGCACTGGAAGGGAAACAAAGGGTTTTATTTTCAGATACCAATGCTGCTGCGGTATATTGCGGTACCATGAACCCGGAGTTTAATCCTGCATTTTGGATGAGTAGCTTGGGAAGGCCGTATCGACCCTCAATGATCAGGTAGCATCGGCGGTCAGCAATGTTTCCCAACTCTGCTGCACCGATGGCCGCGTAATCCAGTGCGATAGCTAGCGGCTGACCATGGAAATTCCCCCCACTAATGGTGTCATGAGGGCCCAGGATAATCGGGTTGTCGGTCACCGAATTGATTTCTATTTCGGTGAGGTCTTTGAGATGTAGCCACGCCGTACGCGACGCGCCATGCACCTGTGGAATGCACCGTAGTGAGTAGGGGTCCTGTACGCGACCGCAATCGGGATGGGAATTGGCAATTTCGGATTTATGCAATAGTTGCCATAGGCGATGAGCGACTAATTGATTTCCCCGAAAAGGCCGTATTTGATGCAGGCGTGCGTCAAAAGGCTTATAAGACCCCATCAATCCTTCAATAGACATGGCACCGATGATATCGGCAGCCTCAAGGGCGTTATGCAGGCGGTACAAGCCGTGTACGGCATGGGCAGCAATGAATTGCGTGCCGTTGATTAGTGCCAGCCCTTCCTTTGGGGCTAGTTGGAGTGGGGGCATTCCCCGTACTTGCAATATTTCTCTCGCGGGCGCAATGTCTCCCTTATAATACACTTGCCCAAGGCCGATAAGTGGCAAAAAGAGATGGGCAAGCGGCGCCAGGTCGCCGGAGGCGCCCACCGAGCCCTGCTCAGGAACAACAGGGATGATATCCTGTTCAGCCATCCAGATGATACGCTCTAGGGTACGTAGTTGTATGCCTGAATACCCCTGGGCCAAAGCTTGCGCTTTAATGATCATCATCGTTTTGGCGATTGATTGTGGTATGGGCTTGCCGACCCCTACCGCATGGCTTTTGAGAAGGTTATGCTGCAAGTTGGCCGTGTCTTGCGGCGTAATAATCGTATCGCAAAGCGGGCCGAACCCGGTGTTGATACCGTATACAACCTCGTTATGGGCGACAATATCTTTTACATACGATTCAGAGCGATCGATTTTATGTCGGTCTTTCGCAGATAACGTGCCGTGGAGCTTGCCGTGGGTGAGTGCCATGGCTTTACCTATCGTTAGTTTATCAGTGCCGTATCGGAAATTCTTCATAGTACCATGCATTGTGCTTGATTTGGTAATGCGTGTGGAAAGCGCTTTTTACAATGGTAACCAATATTCGTTTTTTTCCAAAATAAAAATCCAAATTTTCTATCGATCATATCAGCGGCTGCAACATAAGAATATTACCTTAATTTTGTCGGAATATGTCTATGTTCCGATTCAAGCAATTTACAGTGGATCAGTCGGGATGTGCCATGAAGATAAATACCGACGGCGTGTTATTGGCCGCGATGGTAACGGGTGATTTTCCAGCGCGCATTCTTGATGTGGGTACGGGTACCGGTGTGATTTCGTTGATGCTTGCGCAGCGTTTTTCCTCGGCAATAATTGATGCGATTGAAATAGATACGCTGGCCGCCGATACTGCCGGACGGAATTTTGAACGTTCACCTTTTGCGAAGCAGCTTACGAGCCATGCGGTGTCATTGGGTGATTTTGAATCGGAAGGCCCATATGATTTAATTGTATCAAACCCGCCGTTTTTTCTGCATTCGTTACAGAATGGCGATTGGCGGAAACGGTTAGCCCGGCATACGGATATGAATTTTTTCGACCAATTATTGACGCGGTCGCAACGTTGGTTGAGTCCTGGGGGAACCTTACAAATCATACTGCCGGCCGCACTGGCAGACGTCCTCGGCCAAAAGGCGGAGGAGTATGGACTTTGGGTGCAGGCCGTAACAACCATTCGGTCCTTCGTGTCTCATCCGCCGATAAGACGTGTTTTGACCCTTGGCAGGTCGGCCGAATCCAATAGCTATGAAGCACAGGAATTTATTATTTACGAGCGCCGAGGCGTTTACGGTCCAGCGTATCGAGAATTATTAAAAGCGTTTTTCCTGGCATTTTGAGAATGCCTATCTTCGCCAAAGCACTATGACACGGGTTGGATTACTTTCAGATACGCACGGATACCTCGATGAGTCCGTTTTCACCCATTTCGACCGGTGCGATGAAATATGGCATGCCGGTGATTTCGGTAATATTGCCGTAGCTGATACATTAGCTGCATTCAAGCCGCTGAAAGGTGTGTATGGCAATATAGATGGGCAGGATATCCGTGCTGTCTATCCGGAACATCTACGGTTTACCTGCGAGGCAGTTGACGTATGGATTACGCACATTGGCGGCTACCCTGGTCGTTATACGCCACGGGTGCGGTCGGCAATCCAACAGGCGCCCCCCAAACTTTTTATCTGTGGTCATTCCCATATTCTCAAAGTGATGTTTGACCAGAAGTTACAATGCCTGCACCTCAACCCGGGGGCCGCTGGAAAACAGGGGTGGCATAAGGTTCGTACGCTTTTACGTTTTAGCATCGATGATAATCGCATAGAGAATCTCGAAGTTATTGAATTGGCGGGCCGATAGAATTTATTTTACACTAAGTTTTTGTTTTTTATTTGTTTAGTTGCTTTTTTGGCTATTTTTGTGCGAATTTTAAATTACACGAAGTACACTAACTGGGCTCCACATTATGACGAAAACAATTACATTGGGTCAATTCATTATCGAAAAACAATCAGATTTTCCGTATGCCAAAGGCGAGTTGTCAAGACTCCTGCGTGATATCGGTATCGCCGCCAAAATTGTTAACCGAGAGGTTAATAAAGCGGGGCTTGTCGATATCCTCGGCGATAACGGTACGACCAATGTACAAGGCGAGGGACAAAAGAAACTCGATGTATATGCCGATGAACAGTTTATATCGGCATTGCGGAGTGGTGGAGAATGTTGTGTGGTTGCTTCGGAAGAACACGATGAATGTATTCTTATCAATTCTAAGATATCGCAACATGCAAAATACATTGTCTGCATCGATCCGTTGGACGGTTCGTCGAATATCGATGTGAATGTATCCGTAGGTACTATTTTTTCGATTTACCGGCGCATTGAAAATGAGGGCCCGGTGAAGCCGGAAGAGATTCTGCAGCAAGGTATTCATCAGGTGGCCGCCGGCTATGTGGTTTATGGATCCTCCACGATGTTGGTCTATACCACAGGAAAAGGCGTAAACGGATTTACGCTCGATCCTTCCATAGGGGAGTTCTGCTTATCGCATCCCAATATGCAAATTCCACGTGATGGCACGATTTATTCGATTAACGAGGGCAATTACATTAAGTTTCCGCGGGGCGTAAAAGATTACATTAAGTATTGCCAAGTGGAAGATAGCGCAGGGAATAGGCCGTATACATCCCGATATATCGGTTCAATGGTTGCCGATGTACACCGCAACCTGATCAAAGGTGGTGTTTTTCTTTATCCCACAACCTCTTCACATCCGCGGGGTAAGTTGCGGTTGATGTATGAGTGCAATCCGTTGGCGTACATTATTGAGCAGGCTGGAGGGAAGGCTACCGATGGCTACCGCAGGATATTGGAAATCCAACCCGAGGAACTACATCAACGGACGCCGATATTCATCGGTAGCACGGCGATGGTTGAAAAGGTGGAAGAATTTGTACGGCAGCCTGAAGTGGAAGTCTTTGCATGAGGCTACTAGAGACTGTCTCGTACCTCCAATAAAAAAGCTTTGAGGCGTTGCAGCGAGTCGATGACCCGTTGGTTTTCCCGCGCTTCATTCTTGTTGTTCCGTAGGTATTCACGTGCACCCTGTAGGGTGTAACCTTTGTCCTTGACGAGATTAAAGATGATCTTCAGGTTGGCGATGTCATCCGGGGTAAAAAGACGGTTCCCTTTCTTGTTTTTTTTGGGTTGGATGATGTCAAACTCACGCTCGTAAAACCGGATCTGGGAGGCATTGACACCAAACATGGCTGTCACTTCTCCCATGGTGTAATAAAGTTTGTTTATTTCGCGCTCTTTGTAAGGCATGTTATCAAGCTAATAATTTGACGATCTGCTATCACAAAGATACAATTACATTTGGATTATTGCACAACCCGTAAATCCGTTTGTTGTTGGGACGTTAGTCAAACGACTGATTTTCTTGCGAGGCAGCTTCGAGGACAGCCGCATACTCCAAGGGCGTGAGGTCGTTGTAAATGAAGTTAATCGGGTTTATGGGTTTGCCATTTTTGTGTACTTCATAGTGCAAATGCGGACCTGTTGACGTGCCGGTATTGCCCACATATCCAATGAGGTCTCCCCGTTTTACGCGTTGGCCTGCTTTTACCGTAAAACGGCTCATGTGACCATAGAGCGTCTTGTAACTATACCCGTGGTTAATGACGACCCGGCGGCCGTAGCCACCATCTAAACCGGCAGCTTCCACTTTACCATTGCCAGTAGCATATATCGGGGTGCCGGAAGGTGCGGTAAAATCAATGCCGGTATGCATCTTTCGGATTTTGTAGACGGGGTGAATCCGTACGCCGAATCCGGAAATGCCGGCACGGGCCTTCCGCGAATCGACCGGTTGTATGGCAGGTATACTCGCCATCATTTCAGCTTTCGACTTGGCCATCTCCGTCAAGTCATCGTACGACTTCGATTGAACATACAACGCCTTGGATATATAATCGAGTTTTTTCGCGGTTTCGATCATTAAATTCGAGTTGCTGAAGTGCTCGAGGCTTTCATACCGGTTCACCCCTCCGAACCCTGCCTTTCGCACATCCGACGATATTGGGTCGGCCTCGAAGATAACACGGTAAATATTATCGTCGCGGTGCTGCATGTTTTCCAATGCAGCGTCTACCTGCTTCATGCGGTCCTGCATGATGTTGTATTGCAGCGTCATTTGGTCTACTTCCCGTTGCAGTTGCTTTTCTTTTGGCGAATCAATAAATGTAAAGCCGATGTAGAGGAGGAGCATCGCACAAGCAAATGAGCTGGTGAGAAACCCTACTGCACGCAACGCCCAAGTACGGGTGCTTGTCTTAATTTTTTCATACTTGAGCGTATGCGAATTGTAATGGTATTTCGTTTTTGCCATTTACGCGTTCTCGATGGTTCGATACTGGTACGATGGATCGCGGGCAAAGATAATTAAATTATATCTCGGTGAAATGCTAAAAAATGTTAAAAAACCTACTTTACCATACCCAAGAACAAAGCCACTTTTTGTTTAAGCTGGCGGCGGTCGACGATAAAATCGAGGAAGCCATGTTCAAGTAGGAATTCGGAAGTCTGAAAACCCTTCGGTAAGTCTTTTTTGATGGTTTCTTTAATAACACGTGGACCAGCGAAACCAATCAACGCTCCAGGTTCGGCAATATTTATGTCGCCCAACATGGCATAAGAAGCCGTTACTCCTCCGGTGGTGGGGTCGGTCAACAGGCAGATATAAGGTAGCTTAGCTTCGTTTAACAGCGCCAGTTTTGCGGAGGTTTTAGCCATTTGCATCAACGAAAACGCGGCTTCCATCATGCGTGCCCCACCCGATTTAGAAATTAACATGAACGGAAGTTTGTGTTGTAGGCAGTAGTCTATGGATCGTGCAATTTTTTCGCCGACGACAGACCCCATAGAGCCACCTATAAACGTGAAATCCATACAGGCTAATACGAGATCCTGTCCTTCCACCTTGCCATGGGCACAACGGATAGCATCGTTCAACCCTGTTTTTGCATAACTTTCTTCGAGCCGCTCGGTGTATTTTTTTGTATCCTCAAATCGGAGTGGATCCCCTGATCGTAAGTTGGTGAAAAGTTCGGTGAACTGGTTGTCGTCGAATAGAATTGAAAAATAAGCTGCCGAGCCGATACGTAGGTGGTAACCGCAGTAATGGCACACATATTTGTTTTCAATCTGCTCAATATTCAGCAGTGGCTTTTTGCACGACGGACATTTATTCCATAGGCCGTCAGGGGCTTCCTTTTTATGCTCGGTAGCCGTACTAATCCCGGCCTTTTCACGTCTGAACCAACTCATGCAACTTCGATTATGGGATGCAAACTTAGATAAACTTGTGTGGATATGCAAGTACCGTTGACTGGTTTGGTATATGGAATAAAAAAAGGGTAAGCTACTTTTATCGCACCGCTACAACCCGATACCCTTGCTGTGTTCCCACCCTGGGGGATTCTCGAGGAGCTGGTCGTAAAAGACTTACCCACCGCAAAAGTAGCAAAAAATGTGTTATTCGCCAATAAAAATCGCTGTCGGTTCATAATTCATTGGTTTGAAGGTAACTCTATGTAGTGCGGTAGATTTTTCCGGGCAAAGCAACAACGACACCACTCATTTCCAGTTCCAGCAAGGTTACCGCAAGCTTGCTCTGTGACCATTGGAGTTTCCCTGCAAGTTCATCGATTGATAATTGTTCTGCAGCATGGATGATGTCATATATGCGTCGCTGTGAAGTGTCGAGCGAAACGGGTAGTTGAAGTTGTTTGGGCTGTTTCGGTTTGGACGAGAGCTCCCAATTCATGAGGTATTGCAAATCTTTGGCTCCCGTGATGAGGTGGGCTCGGTGTGTTTTAATTAAATAGTTGCTGCCTGCAGAAAACTCTTGGTTCAAACTCCCCGGGAAAGCGCACACGTCGCGGCTGTACGAATTGGCCAGTTCGGCAGTAATCAGTGCGCCGCCTTTGGCTGCTGCTTCCACAACAATCGTCACATCGGCCAGCCCGGCGATGATGCGGTTGCGCATGGGGAAATTCTGCCGATCGGGCTTGGTACCCGACGGAAACTCGGTAAGCAGCCCGCCGCAATTCAGCATTTTGGCCGCCATGTCACGATTGGCAGCGGGATAGATGCGGTCGAGACCGTGCCCAAGTACACCAACCGTCGGTATTTCATGGTTCAACGCATGCTGATGTGCATGGCTGTCGATGCCATACGCCAAGCCGCTGATGACCGTTACATTGTACGGCTGGATTGCTTTTACAAAATCGGCGCAAATGGACTTTCCGTATGGTGTAGCGTTGCGGGTACCGACAATGCTGACTATGCGCGGTGCGTTCAAGTCGGCATTTCCTTTGTAGTAAAGTAAAAGTGGCGCATCGGCACACTCGGCGAGGCGCTTCGGGTAGCCATCATCCCCCCAAAAAAGAGGTTTGATGTTGTGTTTTTCAACAAACTGAAGTTCTTTCTCCGCCGCTTTGAGCACATCCGTGCCAGAAAGTCCTTCGATTACCCGGCTGTTCAGGCCCCGTATGCCGCTGAAATCTTTCTTAGATGCAGAAAATATCGTTTCTGCACCACCGAAATGGGAGAGGAGATGCCGGCCGATCACTGGACCAACACCGTTCACCTTAGTCAATGCAATTTGGTAAAGTAGGCTCATCTTGGATTGCGAATATAGGAAATACCTCGGATTCGTGGATAAATGCCAGCATCTTTTTTGCGCATTTACGCCATATGATTATTTTGCTTATCAAAGTGAAGTTGCCTAAGTTTGTAATATGTCTGAACAACAAGCAGCTCAACCTGAAGTCTGGATGCGCGGCCCGGTACCGGGTGTGCCGCCGTTGTTGCAACCCGTAGCCCATGCGTTATTGCAGGCTAAGGAGGAAGTGACGAGGTATATGGATGGTTTTGATGACACCTATTTGTGGTTGCAGCCCGGAGGTCGTGCTTCTGTGGGTTTTCATTTGCAGCACATCAGCGGCGTGGTGGATCGGTTATTTACCTATGCGTTGGGCAATCCGTTGTCTGAACAGCAGTTTGAATGCCTCCGTGCGGAGGGGCAGGAAGTGTCCCACGCTCGGTCGAGCGATTTGGTGCTGGCCTTCGGAAAGCAGGTGGAGGCCGCGATAGCGCAGTTAAGGGAAACGGACGAAGCTACATTGACGGATGCACGTTACCTCGGCAGGAAGCGAATACCGACGACGTTGATCGGGTTATTGTTCCATGCAGCTGAACACACACAGCGCCATGTAGGGCAATTGTTTGTGACGGCAAAGCTTATGCCTTTTGTGAGCCGTTAACTATACCGGGATATAAACGACCTGTTTGGTTTCAAAAAAGTCCTCTTCGAAGAAATCGGAAAGTGCATATACCTCCGCCCGGAGCCTCGACTCTTTCAGTTCGTCATTTAAGTCGCCACCCTTTAGGTACAAGATGCCGTTGGAAATGGCGTTTTTGTGCTTTTTCAGGAATTTATTCGCTACCCAAGGGTAGAAATCGGCCAATCGAGTAACTGCGCGTGAAACGATAAAATCGTATTTCTCATCAAGTTGCTCGGCACGAATGTGGTCGGCCTCCACGTTTTCGAGACCGAGGGTAGTTGCTACGTTCCGAACGACCTTGATTTTCTTTCCAATAGAATCCACCAGATGGAATTGGACATCCGGAAATAAAATAGCCAACGGTATACCGGGAAAGCCACCACCGGTACCTACATCCAATATGCGCGTGCCAGGCACAAAGTTTGTGAATTTGGCGATACCTAGTGAGTGAAGTACATGATGGAGATAGAGCTTGTCGATGTCTTTACGTGATACCACGTTGATTTGCGTATTCCAATGTGGATATAGTTCGCCCAATTGCCGGTAATGCTCCCGTTGTTTTTCCGAAAGTTTTGGGAAATAATGGTAAATGATATCAACTCCGGGATTGAGCGCGGTTCCTATTTCCATCTCACATCCTTTTTATACAGTGCAAAGAACCCGTTGATACATATATATCCGTAGTAAAAGACATCCAGGAACGGCAGCCACCATATCAGTCCTTTTACCTGTAGTTTTTTCATGATCGGTATATAGATGATCAACTGCACTATTAACCGTAACAGGTACATGCCTACAATGACATACCAATACGACGGGTACATGGCCACTGAGAGAACAGCCAGCATATAGAAAAATAAAGCGCTGACCAATTGTGCGGCCAGCATCCGCCGATGCGGACGCCGGTAAGCCTTTGAAGCGCCCGTATGCCGTGTTTTCTGTTGCGCATAAGCCGAAAATGTCGTTTTAGGTTCACTCCATACATGTGCCTCCGGCTCGATGCAGATTGCGGTGTTATGGGGAGTTGCGTTTTGGTTGACAAACAAATCGTCATCGCCCGAGGGGATATGCATGTGCGCAGCGAAGCCTTTGCCTCTAAAAAATAAACTTTTCGTATAGCCAAGGTTGCGCCCTACACCCATATAGGCGTTTCCCTTGAGGGCATACGATAGGTAACTCATAGCCGTATGGAAGGTTTCAAAGCGAATCAAAGCGTTCAGGAACCCCGGTTTCCTGATGTACGGAGAGTATCCCAGTATAATTTCTTCCCCGCCATCAAACGCGTGGGCCATGTACTGGAGCCATTGATCCGATTGCGGTACGCAATCGGCGTCCGTGAAAATCAAGTGCTCATATTGAGCGGCTTTGATGCCCAACGTAACGGCAAACTTCTTCCCGTGCTTCAGGCGGACATGCTCCGCGATTTCGACCACTCTCAATCGGCTGTACTGCGTGCACAATTCTTTCAGTAACCACTTCGTTTCGTCTTCGGAGAAATCATTGACCAGTATTACTTCAAATTGGTGATAATGCTGGTTGAGGATTTTCGGCAAGTTTTGCCGTAGGTTTTCCTCCTCATTGCGCGCGCAGATGATGACGGACAACGGCGGCTGTTCTCCACTGGGTTTTGTTTGTGGTTTCTTGTAGAATGCCAGTCGGCTATAGACAAAAAGCAAAAAATACAATTGGAAAACCAAGAGTAACCCGCATACCCCTAGCAACAGGAAGAAAGGTGTTTCGGTAAACTGGTTGAGTATATCCATATATGTGGCCAAAGATAACACGTTAAATTTAAAATCATAGCCAGCTGCCTGCGGCTATGGGTTGTTTTTGCTATTTTTGTGCGGAAATGAAATTCACCCTTCAGGCGACAGATAGCCAATCCAAGGCACGTGCAGGTCTCATGGAAACCGCACATGGAACCATCGAAACCCCTATATTTATGCCGGTGGGGACGGCGGGCACCGTAAAGGCCGTGCACCAGCACGAGCTGGTCGATGCTGTGAAAGCCCAAATTATCCTCGGCAACACTTACCACCTGTACCTGCGTCCCGGGCTGGATGTATTGCACGGCGCGGGCGGTCTTCATCGGTTCAATGGTTGGTCTGGGCCTATATTGACCGATAGTGGCGGCTATCAGGTGTATTCGCTGACAGAAGTACGTAAAATCAAAGAAGAAGGGGTTACGTTCCGCTCGCATATTGATGGCTCCAAACATCTATTTACTCCCGAGAACGTGATGGATACCCAGCGGATTATCGGTGCCGATATCATCATGGCTTTTGATGAGTGTACACCTTACCCCTGCGATTACCATTACGCAAGGCGTTCGGTGGACATGACCCACCGCTGGCTGCAACGGTGTTGTGATCGGTTTGACCATACGGACCCGCTTTATGGTTATGAGCAAACATTGTTTCCCATTGTGCAGGGATCGGTGTACCGCGACCTACGTGAAAAGTCGGCCGAGACCATTGCCGGCTTTGGACGTGATGGCAACGCGATCGGCGGATTATCTGTAGGTGAACCGGCGGAGGAGATGTATGCCATGACGGAAGTGGTTTGCGATATACTCCCTATTGAAAAGCCCCGCTACTTGATGGGCGTAGGTACGCCTGTCAATATCCTAGAAAACATCGCCCTGGTATCGATATGTTCGACTGTGTGATGCCTACGCGGAATGCACGGAATGGTATGCTGTTTACAAAAAATGGTATCATCAATATCAAGAACAAGAAATGGGAAGCAGATTTCACGCCGATAGACGCGGAAAGCGACCTGTTGGTGGATCGCATGTATACCAAAGCGTATCTCCGGCACCTCATCCGGTCGCAGGAAATTCTGGGAGCGCAGATTGCGTCGCTACATAACCTCCATTTTTATTTATGGTTGGTCCGCGAGGCGCGTATGCATATCCTGGCAGGGGATTTCCGCGAATGGAAGAATAAGATGATCATGCAATTGGGAGAAAAACTATGAAGGGATTGCGCATACCTTATCTGAATACCATAGATCGGTACATCATTGGTAAGTACCTGAGTACGTTTCTGTTTACCATGGCTATCTTTACTGTTGTTGCCGTGGTGTTTGATATTTCCGAGCGATTGGATGATTTCATGAAGCATGAAGCACCATTGTCGAAAATCGTATTTGAATATTACGCCGGATTCGTGCCGTTTTACCTCAATATGCTTTCGCCGCTGATTAATTTCATTGCCGTTATCTTCTTTACGGCGAAAATGGCGGACCAAACGGAAATTGTACCCATTTTGAGTGGGGGGATGAGTTTCAACCGCTTCATTCGGCCATATATGGTGGCAGCCTCCGTTATCTTCGTGCTGAATTTTGTTTTCAGTGTTTATATCATACCGCGCACCAATAAGTTGAAAGTGGGGTTTGAACGGATATATGTGAAGCCTGTGACGAATAACAGCAAGAGCTCTACCCACATGCAGATCGATGATGATAGTTATGTCTACATCGATAATTTCGATAATAACCGCAAAGTGGGTTATCACTTCACACTTGAAAAGTTTGACGAGGGCGAGATGACTGAAAAACTCATGGCAGATCGCATTACATGGGATTCCGTAAAGAATAATTGGCGTATTGAAAATTATACCATTCGGATAATCGACTCGCTGAAGGAGGAGATGATTAAAGGTTCCAGTCTGGATACGGTGCTGGATATGACGCCGCGTGATTTTGAAGTCTATGACAATATTTTCACGGCGATGAATATGAACGAGTTGAATGCCCGTATCGAAAAGGAAGAAGTTAGGGGCACGGGAATGATGACGGACTTGCTGTTGGAGAAGTACAAACGGTTCGTTACACCGTTGGCGGCTTACGTGCTTACCATCATGGGAGTAGCGCTTTCATCGAAGAAAGTGAGAGGCGGCATTGGGTTGAGCCTGGGTATCGGTATCGCGTTAAGCTTTACGTATATCGTCTTTATCCAATTTGCAACGATGTTTTCGCTCAAGGGCGGTCTCGCCCCGCTTATTGCGGTGTTCATCCCCAATGTAATCTTCGGTCTATTGGCCGTTTACTTATTGTACAAGGCGCCGAAGTAGTTTACGGCATAGCTCCATGGAAGGTACCGCTCCCGGTCGAAACCTACTTATCCTGCACATCACGGTAGTTGTGTGGGGATTTACGGGGATATTGGGCAATCTGATATCCATTTCCGCTATACAGCTGGTTTGGTGGCGGGTACTCATTGCAGCGTTGTCGTTGGCTGGCTATTTCTGGCTTAAGAGGCAGTCATTCGTTGTCAGCCCCAAACAATTTATCCAATTCTTCCTTACTGGGGGCCTCGTTGGGCTGCACTGGGTGCTTTTTTTTGAATCCATAAAGGTTTCAACCGTTTCGGTGACATTAGTTTGCCTTTCGTCCGTTACCTTGTTTACGGCACTCATTGAGCCGTTATTTTACCGCCGGAGCACCGCTAAAATTGATGTGTTTATTGGCTTACTCATCATTATTGGTATCTGTCTCATCTTCAATTTCGAGAGCGGGTATGTTCGCGGCATCGTATTGGGGCTGTTGGCCGCTTTGTCGGCCGCGCTGTTTGGTACGATCAATTCCAAGCTAATTAAAAGAAATGGTGCTACCATCATTAGTTTTTATGAAATGGCCGGCGCTTGGATATGGGTTTCTTTTTTTATGCTGGTTATGGGTGGTGATGACATAGGCATCAGTGGACACGACATCGGTTATTTGGTCGTTTTGGGGACGGTGTGCACGGCAGGGGCATACGTTGCGGCCGTTTCTGTAATGAAAGAGATCAGTGCATTCCGAGTTGCCCTCGCCAGTAATTTGGAGCCTATATACGGTATCCTGCTGGCCTGGGTGTTTTTCGGGCAACGCGAAAAAATGAGCGCCGGCTTTTATGCCGGCGCTGTAATCATTTTTGGTGCGGTTTTCTTGTATCCTATATTGAAATTCCGGCTAGCCAAAAAGCGGCGGGAAATCGTTGCCTAAGCGTAGTCGAATACCGCATCCTTGCTCTCCAGTTCGGAATAGCCCATCAAATATTCATCTACCTTGCGGGCACATTCGCGGCCTTCGGAGATGGCCCAAACCACGAGCGATTGGCCCCTGCGCATGTCGCCGGCAACGAAAATCTGGCTGACAGATGTTTGATAATCGCCTTCAATCGCTTGTACATTGCCACGTCCGTCAAGTGTTACACCCAATTGCTGCAATAATCCTTCATGTTGCGGATGCAGAAAGCCCATGGCCAGCAATACGAGCTCGCAGGGCAGTTCCCGTTCGGATCCTTCGATTTCAGTGAACTTCACCGGCCGCCCCAAATGGTCGTGTTCCCATTTGAGGTCAACAATGCGGACACCTTTGAGATTGCCGCTTTCGTCAGCCACGAATTCCTTCGTACCAATGCCCCATTCGCGCTCACAGCCTTCTTCATGCGACGTGGTGGTTTTCAGTAACATGGGGTAATTGGGCCATGGCATAGCTGCGGTACGCTCCTTCGGCGGCTGTGGCATCAGCTCAAATTGGGTTACCGATTTGGCGCCTTGGCGATTGGACGTGCCCACACAGTCGGAACCGGTGTCACCACCACCAATGACTAGGACATTCTTGCCCGTTGCCAAGAGGTCTTTTTCGGTAAACGGAGCGTTGCCCACCCGCTTGTTCTGCTGTTTAAGGAATTCCATGGCAAAGTGCACGCCATTGAACTCCCTTCCCGGTATGTTTAAATTACGGGGAATAGTGGAACCGCCAGCGAGTACCACGGCATCGTAAGCTTGGAGCTCAGCAGTGGGAACATTGTTGCCCACTTCGGCATTACAGCGGAAAAGTACCCCCTCTTCTTCCATCAATTTTATCCGGCGATCAATGACCCATTTGTCGAGTTTGAAATCGGGGATGCCGTAGCGGAGTAACCCGCCCGGTTTATCATCGCGCTCATATACCGTTACCTCATGGCCCACCTTAATCAGTTGCGCTGCGGCGGCAAGTCCAGCTGGGCCGCTGCCCACCACGGCCACACGTTTCCCGGTCTTCAAGTGTACCGGCCGTGCTTTGATGAATTCGCGCTTGAATGCGATTTCAATGATGTGTTTTTCGATCTCTTCAATGGCTACAGGTGGACGATTGATACCCAATACGCAGGCCGACTCGCAGGGAGCCGGGCAAATTCGTCCGGTAAATTCGGGGAAATTATTGGTCGATGTTAATATTTTGTAGGCGTCTTCCCACCTGCCGTCATATACTGCATCATTAAATTCGGGAATAACATTACCCAATGGGCAGCCCGAGTGGCAGAATGGTATTCCGCAGTTCATGCATCGGGCGGCTTGCTTGTTCAGCTCGTCATCGCTGTAGGCATGTACAAATTCACGATATGTTTTTTTACGGTCGGCGACAGCCTCCTTCTTCGGAAGCACCCGTTCAAACTCCTTAAATCCCGTTGGTTTTCCCATGTTGTTTATACGTTTATGCTTCTACTAATGTGGACCGTAGCACGTTTTTGTATTCCCTAGGGAATACTTTAATGAAACAGGCCTTTTCCGTTTTCCAGTTCTTTAATATCGCCGCTGCGCGCTTGCTACCCGTAAGGTGGATGTGCCGCTTGAGTAACGCCATGATTGCGGTTTCGTCTTCGGCTTCCAGCGGGTCCAAGTCTACCATTTCGGTATTGCAGTTTTCCCGGAATGTACTTTCGATGTCGTAAACCCAAGCGATACCTCCGCTCATACCAGCGGCAAAGTTACGCCCGGTAGCACCGAGTATCAGTGCGCGTCCACCTGTCATGTACTCGCACCCGTGGTCGCCCACACCTTCTACAACGGCTGTCGCCCCCGAGTTGCGTACCGCAAACCTTTCCCCGGCTTGGCCACAGACGAAAAGGTGGCCTGATGTAGCGCCGTACAGGGCCACATTGCCAATGATAATGTGTTCGTGCGGTACCCGCGGACTGGCCTGATGTTGGTATATAGCCAACTGAGCGCCCGATAGTCCCTTGCCCACGTAATCATTGGCTTCACCTTCTAATTCAAAAGATAGTCCCTTTGCGGCAAATGCACCGAAGCTCTGCCCGGCCGAGCCGACAAATTTGTAATTGATGGTATTGTCGGGTAGTCCATCACCACCGTAAATTTTAGAAACCTCATTCGAAAGCAGCGTGCCGATGGTCCGGTCGGTGTTTTTAACGTTAAACGTGCCGAATACCGGCGTCTTGCTATCCAGCGCGCTCCGGGCTTGTTTCACTAAGCCCCAATCCAAAATCATATCTAATCCATGGTCCTGCTGTTCCGTTTGATACAGGGTGTCGCCCGTGCGGCTGTGCGCCACATGGAGGATACGCGAGAGGTCGAGTTTATTGATTTTCCAATGTTCGATGTTTTCCCATTTTTTGAGGAACTGTGCCCGACCCACCATTTCGTTGATGGTACGGAAGCCGAGGTCAGCCATAACCTCGCGAAGTTCCTCAGCGAGAAAGCGGAACAGGTTCACGATGTCTTCGGGCTTCCCCGAGAAGAGCTTGCGTAGCTCGGGGTCTTGGGTAGCTACGCCCACGGGGCAGGTATTCAGGTGGCATTTGCGCATCATGATGCACCCGCCGGCAACCAAGGCTGCCGTAGCTACGCCCCATTCTTCGGCGCCCAGCAACGTGGCAATGGCCAAATCCTTTCCAGTTTTCAATTGTCCATCGGTTTGTAATACCACGCGGCTGCGCAGCCCATTCTTTACCAACGTTTGATGGCTTTCGGCGAGCCCGAGCTCCCAAGGGAGCCCTGCGTGCTTAATCGAACTGATGGGCGATGCTCCAGTACCGCCGTCGTATCCGGCGATGAGAATGACGTCCGCATGGGCTTTGGCCACACCGGCTGCGATCGTTCCCACACCGGCTTTCGATACCAGTTTCACGTTGATGCGTGCTTCGCGATTGGCGTTCTTGAGGTCGAAAATCAACTGCGCCAAGTCCTCGATGGAGTAAATGTCGTGGTGAGGTGGGGGAGAAATCAGTCCAACGCCCGGCGTGGAGTGCCTCACTTTGGCAATCCATGAGTCGACTTTATGACCAGGCAGTTGCCCGCCTTCCCCGGGTTTTGCCCCTTGCGCCATCTTGATTTGCAGCTCATCGGCCTGTGTTAGGTAGTTAGAGGTCACACCGAAACGACCCGATGCCACCTGCTTAATGGCCGACCGCATGGAGTCGCCATTCGGTAGCGGGATGTAACGCATCTCGTCTTCACCGCCTTCACCCGTATTGCTTTTACCGCCAATACGGTTCATGGCGATGGCCAGCGTGCTATGTGCTTCGTGCGATATCGAGCCGAATGACATGGCGCCTGTGGCAAAACGTTTCATGATATTCTCTGCCGGTTCCACTTCATCAATGCTGATGGACGAGCGGTGCCTTGCGAAATCGAGCAGGCCGCGTAACGTATACCGTCGTTCGTCCTGATTATTGATGTGGGCCGCGTATTTCTTATACGTCTCGTAGTCGCCCGTACGGCAGGCCTGTTGTAGTAAATGCACCGTCTGCGGATTGAATAGATGGGCTTCGCCCCGTCTTTTCCATTGGTAAATTCCTCCCTCTGGTAACAGGTCTTTCGCATTGCGGCTACTTGTAAAACCCCGATGGTGTTTGCTCAGTACTTCCCGTGCAATATCGTCGAGGTCTAATCCGCCGATACGGGATACAGCACCACAGAAATAAAGGTCTACCACATCCTTATTGATGCCTAGCACCTCGAATATCTGCGCGCCGTGGTACGACTGAAGAGTAGAGATGCCCATCTTGGAAAAGATTTTGAGCAGCCCACCGCATACGGCTTTTACATAGTTCTTGGCTAATTGGGGCCAGGTCAATGTCGTATCCAGTAACTTTTGTTCTTTAAGGGTACGGACGGTCGCCAGCGCCATATACGGGTTGATCGCTGTGGCACCGAATGCCAAGAGGCAAGCGAAATGATGGACTTCCCATACATCTCCGCCCTCAACTACCAAGCCCACTGCGCCGCGATGGCCCGTTTTGATAAGGTGGTGGTGTACCGCAGAAACCGCGAGCAACGAGGGTATAGCGGCATGTTGGGAATCGATGGCCCGGTCCGACAAGATAATCACCTCAAACCCATCTCGGACGGCATCTTCGGCATACCGACAAAGGCGGTCTAGTCCGTCTTTCAATGCGCCGGGATTACCATTTGCATTGAAGTAGCACTGTAGGGTCTTCGCTTGGAATATACCGGTATCGATGCTACGTAACTTTTCGAGTTCCCTACTGGTTATTATCGGATGTTCCAACGCTACGCAGTGGCAGTGCATCTTGTTTTCATCCAGGATATTTCCGGCATTGCCGATGAATGTTGCCAGACTCATCACCAGTCGCTCCCGTATCGGGTCGATCGGCGGATTGGTTACCTGCGCAAAAAACTGCTTGAAATAACTCGATAGGTGCTGTGGGTGATTGGAGAGCACGGCTAACGGAACGTCAGTTCCCATGGAGCCAATCGGCTCCTTGCCATCTAAGGCCATCGGCGTGATGATGTGTTCCACGTCTTCCCGCGAATAGCCGAAAATCTGTTGGAATTTGAAAACCGACTCTTTGGAAAGATAGGTGAAGGTAACCCGTGGCTCGGCGAGCTCATCCATCCGGATTTTGTATTGGTGCAGCCAATCCTCGTAGGGCTGGCGTGCGGAGAGCTCGCCCTTTACCTGGTCGTCAGAAAGGATTTCACCTTTCTCCATGTCAATCAGGAAAATCTTGCCGGGCTGTTGGCGGCCCTTCTTAATAATGGTACGTTCGTCTACAGGAAGTGCACCGGCCTCTGACGCCACGATAACCCGGTCGTCAGACGTTACCGCAAAACGTAACGGCCGCAACCCATTGCGGTCGAGCATGGCGCCAATGGTGGTACCATCAGTGAAACATAGCGCTGCCGGGCCGTCCCACGGCTCCATCAATGTAGCGTGATATTCGTAGAATGCTTTTTTGAGCGGATCCATCTGCGTATTGCCATCCCATGCTTCGGGCACCATCATCAACATGGTATGGGCTACACTACGACCGCTGTGTAACAGCAGCTCTGCCACGTTGTCTAAACAGGCCGAATCCGATTGATGACCATCTACAACGGGCAGCAGGATTTGCATTTCTTCTTCCGTGAAATAGGGAGAAGATAATGAACGGAGCCCGGCATAGAACCAGTTGAGGTTCCCTGTCAGTGTGTTGATTTCTCCATTATGTGCAAGCATCCGGAACGGCTGCGCCAATTGCCACGACGGGAAGGTGTTTGTCGAAAACCGGGAATGCACCAACCCAAACGCAGATGTTACGCGCTCATCCGATAGGTCTTTGAAATAGGTGCCAACTTGATAGGTGGTCAGCTGACCCTTGTAAACAATCACATTGCAGGAGAGTGAAGCAATGTAGAGGGCATCGTTGACCGCCCCCGTCTCCTGTGCCTTCTTTGTAATAAGCCGCCGCAATACGAACAGTTTCCGTTCGAAATCTGCCGTTGTATTAACCCCTTCGGGACGCGACACAAAGAACTGAACAATTTCCGGTTCCACACTCAATGCCGTGCTACCGATGCCCTCCGGGTTTACCGGCACGGTGCGAAAACCAAGGAAAGGCATCCCACGTTCCTCCGATGCCTGACGGATGATTTGCCTGCACATTTCATTTGCTTTGGTATCTTTGGGGAGGAATGCCATTCCCGTACCATAATAACCTGGCTCACTTAGCTGGATGCCCAATGCTATGCATTCTTCCCATAAGAACTCATGGGGTAGTTGGAGCATGATGCCCGCGCCGTCTCCGCTCTCCGGATCGCATCCGCAGGCGCCCCTATGCTCCATGTTTTCCAACATGGTCAATGCATCCCGCACCTGCGTATGTGTTTTGTTGCCTTTAATATGGGCCACAAAACCCACTCCACATGCATCCCGCTCAAAATCAGACTGGTAAAGCCCTTCTGGTCGTGTTAATGTATCCGTCATCCTGTTTAGTTAGCTGTATTTAATTTGCTAAATTAGTAATTATTTCAAGAAATATTAGTTTTTTTTTAATTTTTTATCATTTTCATTATTAATTACCTATTAAAAGGTGTTTTTATTGATAAAATAATAATCATACGTCGATATGGTTGCGCGGATTGCAATGATTGAGGATCTGGAGAGAAAAATCGACGCTTTGCAGAAGGGGATAGACGGATGGTGCGTAGCAATCGATAAATTGTTTTCTCAGACAATTTATCTAAGTTTGCCGTATGGATACCTTTCAAATCACAGGGGGATACATTCAGTTGATTCAATTGCTTAAGGCGCTCAACTGGGTGGAGCACGGTGGCGAGGCTCAGGCGGTCGTGTCAGCCGGGCTGGTTCGATGGAACGGCAACGTGGACTATCGGAAGCGTCTGAAACTCAAACCGGGTGATATCGTGGAATTTAACGGAAAGCAAGTACATCTTATTGAAAAATCATGAAAGCCGTATTTTTTATCGCATTCGGTATCATTTTTTATGGATGCCAGGGGAATGGTAATCATGCCAATAAGCCTTATATTTTGGTGATCCCTGTCGAGGCATACGTGGCTAAAGGAGCTGACGCGGTGGTGGAGAAAATCGAGTCGGATACTGTTGAGGTGCCGACGGCACTCGCTGCCTATTCCAAGGGCATCCAAAAATATGCAGCCGTATTGATGCATGTGGCACAGTTTCCTGACTCGATAAAAGAGGTCAAGGGTTTACGTATCCTAGATGACAAAGGTACGGATATTGGCCCCACCATTCCGCAAAACCAGCGGGATAGTATTATTATGCATTTTATCCAATTTGCGCGGCGTTCGGATATTCCTTACTACGATCGGGTGAAGGACTTTGAGTTGAAACTGATGAAAGTAAGATAAAACACGATAAATGAGTAAAAATAGCATAGCAAGTACTGGTTACGAGGTTTTTTTTGACAACACCTTAATCACATTGGATAACTTCCTTCAAACACGTAACTACTCGAAAATACTTATACTTACCGATAGGAACACCAGCATACATTGCTTGCCGGTGCTGCAGGAAGCTGTGCCACGGCTACAGGGATGTGACCTCATCGAGGTAGACCCGGGTGAGGAGAATAAGAACATCGATTTCTGTGTCGGGATTTGGAAGATGATGCTCGATTTTGGGGCTGATAGGCAAAGTCTGTTGATTAATCTAGGAGGTGGTGTTGTAACAGACATGGGCGGCTTCGCGGCCTCCACGTTCAAACGTGGAATAGACTTCGTGCAAGTTCCTACCACACTATTGTCTCAGGTGGACGCCTCTGTCGGTGGCAAGACGGGTATCGATATGGGCCATGTGAAAAACATTATCGGTACGTTTGCGCAACCCGAAGCCGTGTTTATCGCGACGGATTTCTTGGAAACCTTGGATAATCGGCAATTGGTTTCGGGCTTTGCCGAGGTGATTAAACACGGGTTGATTGCCGATCGGACCTTTTATGAAGTAGTGAAAGAAAGGGATGCAACAACGATTAATCTGGATGATATCAAACATTCGGTGGCCATCAAAAATAACGTAGTAACCCAAGATCCCCACGAAAGAGGATTGCGCAAAATATTGAATTTCGGACATACCATCGGCCATGCCATTGAAGGCTATTCATTGGCCCATGACGGTGACCCGCTGCTGCACGGTGAAGCGATTGCTGTGGGCATGATCTGCGAGGCGTATCTTGCTCGACGCCTGAATAGCCTAGGGGATGAGGCTCTGGCGGACATTATCCATACATTTCGTCAACATTTTCCCGATTATCGATTCGGAAAGGAAATTTATGGGCAGTTGATCGCTTTGATGAAAAACGACAAGAAAAATGCCGGTGACCGCATTGGCTTTGCGCTACTCAATGCCATCGGCGCATGCGATGTCGATGTATTCGTCGATGAGGAAACGATCAAGGAAAGCCTTGATTTTTACAGGGGGCTGATCGGTTAACTGTTGAGCGGACCATCCATTATGGCTGGTTTGTTTCTTTTAAAAATTCCGTTATCAACTTGGCTGTGCGTTCGGAAGCGCCCGGATCGCCCATTTTCGCGATCAATAAATCATAGTTTTCCAAGATATTATCCCGGTATTCCTTATTATTGATCAGCAGGTCCAATTCGTCGGCTATATGGTCTGTGTTGCAATCCTTTTGGATAAGCTCGCGTACGGCCAGCATATCTGTGATCAGGTTGACGAGCGAAATGAACCGTACCTTAATGACCATCCTAGCAATTAAAATGGAGACTGGATTGGCTTTGTATACCACTACTTGGGGAACCCGTAGCAGGGCGGTTTCCAATGTGGCGGTGCCGCTGGTAACCACCGCAGCTTCGGCATGCTTCAGTAAATCGTAAGTGGCATCAAACACGACGGGCAGTGCCAATCCCGCCATGTATTGCTCGTAAAACTGCCGGTCGAAGTTAGGTGCCCCTGCAACTACGCAGTGGTGGCCGGGGAATAAGCGCGATACATTGGCCATGATCGGCAATATACGGCGGATTTCCATTGCGCGGCTGCCCGGCAGCAGTGCGATGATGGGCTTGTCCGTGAGCCGGTGCGTTTCCGCAAAGCGGGTATCGACGGTGTGATTCGCTATGGCATCAAGGAGTGGATTTCCCACGTAGTCTACTTCCATGTTCCATTTCCGGTAAAAATCCACCTCGAATGGAAGGATACAGAACAATTTATCGACAACGCGCTTAATCTTCAATACCCGCTTTTGATTCCATGCCCACACTTTCGGTGAGATATAATAGCATACGCGTATGCCCGCTTTTTTGGCAAATTCGGCAATTTTGAGATTGAAGCCTGGAAAGTCGATAAGCACGAGTGCGTCCGGTTCATGGGCGATAATATCTGCCTTCACAGTACGCAGGTTTCGGGCGATTGCCCGGATGTTGGCAAGTACTTCGACGAAACCCATGAATGCCATCTGGGAGGTGTGAATAACCGGATTTTCAGCCGATGCCTGCTGCATGCGGTCCCCGCCAACGATGCGGAATTGGGCATCAGCGTCGACGTCTTTCAAAGCGTTGATTAAGTTGGCGCCGTGTAGGTCGCCCGATGTCTCTCCGGCTATGATGTAATACTTCATTTTTTATATACCCAACTCAATCTGGAACGTCCCGCCCCAATGGTTACCGTCATGGGCCGTTTGGTAAATGCCATCCTTGATTTGGTAGTTGGCGTTGAGTTGCAGCTTTACGCGGTGGGCACGGAAATATTTAGTCAATCCCAATTCCACCACCTCTGTTTGTGCTTCGAATGCGCGGATATCATCGTGGGGTTTGATCCACGTATACCGGCTAGCAACCTCATACCCTGCGTCTCGGTTAATGAGGTAGGAGAGTTGTTGGTTTACGCCTTGTCCCTTGAATGCGTAAATTGTTTCCCCATCGCGATCAATGGTAATAGGGTCATCGACTGCGCGTTTCATGTATTCCACCTGGTAAGCCCAACCGCGGTATTTGAAGATGGCGTCGTAAAAGGAGGTCTTTAATGTAAGCGGTGCACCCAGGTATCCGCCGGTTTGGCCATGTACCCGCGTGGTCCGGTCGTTGAAGCTGTAGCCTCCACCGATAGAAAGCTTTGGTGTTTCCTCGTATTCGAGGTCGCCTTCGTAATAATCACCACCATTTGTAAATTCGCCTAAAGGCAAAAATTCGGCCCTGCCGGTGTATGCCAAGCCATCGTCAGTCGTATTGGCTACCCGTCCCTCGCCGGTGGTTACGGCGCCCTTAAAATGGAATGGAACTGAACCGATCGTAGGCGAGTAGTATGCTTTTATGCCAAAATCGCGGTCTACATTGAAGGTCGCGTTGACCAAAGAACGCTCGGCGAATTGTAATTCGCCCGAAGAGTTGACCCGCTGTCTGTTGCCCGGGAGCTTGTTAAGGCCAAAGGCCATATAAAAATTGTCGGTAAAATTGTAGAAGACAACGGCGTCGCGCACGAGGTTGGGTACATCGGTGTCGTCATAATCTTGGTCGCCGCGGGTAAAACCCAATTGAATGCTGTATGAAAATTTGGGATTATAAATGTAACCATCCATCCGGAGGCGCAAACGCCTAATCCGCGCTTCTAAACTTTCCACGCCGAGGTCATCACCACCAACAGCCGTGTATTTCAAACGGCTTTGCATCCGGAAACGAAAATTGATATAGAATGTCGAGTCGTCGCCGGTATATTGGATACCTTTGAAATTCTCAATTGTCGGCCGCTCGTCATGCTCACGTTGGGCGAGTGCTTCGAAAGTCGCAATCAATAGCACGGACGTAGTAAGGAGGGAAAGGAATGTCTTATTCATCTGTCGATCGGTATTTACATAAAATGTTATTAGGGAGGCGACCGTTATCGCGGCTCCTGTTGGCTGAGGCAGTGCCAGCTGCCAAGGCCCCAAATGATATCGGTACTATCGATGCCTACGACTTTGTGATGTGGAAAACACGTCTCCAAAACATCCAACGCCCGTTGATCATTTTTGTCATCACGGTAAGTCGGTACCACTACGGCTGCATTGGCGATGTAGAAATTGGCATACGATGCCGGTAGCCGTTGGCCGTCGTAAAAAACTGGAGCCGGCATTGGCAGCTCCAAAATATTGAGTGGCTTGCCATTTTCCAATCGCATTCTTTTCAGCATCCGCAGGTTTTCCTGTAGAATGCCATAATTTTCGTCCGTACGGTTCTCTTCGATTACCGTAACTACCGTATCGGTACTCACAAATCGTGTAATGTCGTCGATATGGCCGTCCGTATCGTCCCCAACAATGCCATCACCCAGCCACAGCACTTGCGAAATACCGTAATATTCCTGAAGATACGTTTCTATTTGATCTTGCGTAAGGTGCGGGTTGCGGTTTTTATTCAGCAGGCATGCCTTCGTAGTAAGTACCGCCCCTTGTCCATTGAAATCAACCGCTCCACCCTCCATCACGATACCCGGATGGAAGACAGGTAGATCCAACGCCTTGCCTACTAGTGTCGGGATCACGTCATCTTGTTCGTAAGGCGGGTATTTATTACCCCAGGCATTATAACCCCAATCCACGATGGCCTTTTCAATGTTGGTATCGCGATTTATTAAAAAAGCTGGCCCATGGTCACGGCACCACGCATCATCCGTTGGGTGGTGGAAAAAGCGGATGTTTTCCAAGTTTACGCCGGCCTTTTCCAAATGGGCGCTGGCAACGGTTTCCATCGCCCCGTCTGCAACATTGATGCAGACCTGTTCGCCGAGGGATACTTCACGGATGAATGCGCAGTAAGGTGCATATATCATTTCCAGTTTACCCGGCCAGCTGGCTTCTTTATGGGGCCAGCTCAACCATGTGGCGCGATGGGGGTACCACTCTGCGGGGAAATGATATCCTAGCTTTTTGGGTGTAGCAGTCATTTTATACAAAAGAACGACGGGTTTTTGGAAAAAAGTTGGAATATCGTTTTCGAGTTACTCGTCAATAAACCGTTTAGTAATTGGCTGATAGCTGTCAATCCTTCGGTCGCGTAAAAAAGGCCAGTGTTTACGGAAGTAGTCCGATTGTGACAGGTCAACCTCTGTGACCTGCGTTTCCTCAACATCATGGGATGCCAAATACAACAGCTTTCCCTGTGCATTGGTCACAAAGCTTCCTCCCCAGAACTTCATGGCGCCGTTTTGTTCAAAACCGACACGGTTGACACTCACTACCGGTAGTCCGTTGGCCACTGAGTGGCTCCGCTGGATCGTTTGCCATGCATTGTATTGATCCTTGTTGGTTTCCGTGTCTTGGTCGGTGGCCCAGCCGATCGCTGTGGGGAAGAACAGGATTTCAGCCCCCGTCAACGCCGTTATACGGGCCGCTTCGGGATACCATTGATCCCAGCAGATGAGTACACCTATGGTTGCATATCGGGTTTTGAAGACCTTGTAGCCAAGATCTCCCGGCGTGAAATAGAACTTCTCGTAAAAGCCCGGGTCATCCGGAATGTGCATCTTACGGTATTTACCCAAGTAGGAACCGTCAGCATCAATAACGGCTGTTGTATTGTGGTAGAGACCTTCGGCCCGTTTTTCAAAAAGGGATGCTACAATAACAACGCCCAACTCGGCTGCTGCAACTTGCAATGCCTCAGTAGACGGGCCCGGAATCGCTTCAGCTAATTCAAAATTGTCGTAACTTTCTACATCGCAGAAGTAAAGCGATGTAAATAGCTCCTGGAGGCAGATTATCTGGGCTCCCTTGGCTGCGGCTATCCGAATCTGATCGATTGCTTTGTTAAGATTTGTAGCCTTATCAGCCACACAACTCATCTGTACAGTCCCGATTTTTACGTTGGTCATCATGCATTCCTTTATCGGTACAAAGGTACGACTAATTACAACAGTAAAAAAGGTTGCGTAGCAGACTAGTACGCCAACTCGTAGGCCGCAACTTCATTTTTTAAGAACGTCGGCACGATGACCAGTTTCTGATCCGGTACGAAACCGATATCGGCGGTATTGGATTCGTCGGCTTGGGTATCGAGCAGTACCGTTGTTTCGTTGCCGCGGATAAAGAAGATTTCGCCATGCCATCTACTAGCTACGAAGGTACTATCATTGATGATAACAAGCCCATCGCCGCCGGTTACGTCTGTATTGATGACTTCTTGTGTGTATTCGCCATCTTTACTGAATTTCTTTAAGCCTTCACCGTCCAGTGCAAAGAGATGACCGTCGTGGCATTCCAACCCATTCACGCCAGCATTTTCCGATATAATCGTGTAACTACCATCGGCAGCCAAGGCATAAATGTTACCTGCACGAGTGTCTGAGAAGTACACCTGTTGACCATCCGTGGCCACGTCATTCAAAAAGACGGCTCCTTCGACAGCTATTGTTTTTTCAATGGTTGCCGAGGCTACGTCGATGATTTTCACTTCGTCAATGTCGGTTACGTACAATTTGCCGTCAAGAAGTGCCATCCCTTTCGGTGCATGGAGGTTGCCTTCCACCCACTTAAGGTCGCGGATGGTACCGTCTGTGTTCATAACGGATATAAATCCATCATTGTCTTTATCACCAGCGTTGGTATTGCCGCTGGAGACGTATATGACGTCAGCCGATGGGTCATATAAGGTAGATTCCGAACCAGTGAATACCGTGTCGGTTTTCCATACTTGCGTCAGCTGCGGGGTTACCATGGTTGTTTCCGCGGTGTCACCTTTTTGGCTTCCTCCACAACCCCATAGCACTAAGGCTGCACCCGTTGCAATAAGAAGTGAATTGTTCATCGTATTAAAGATTTATTTGTCAATTAACTAGCTATCGGTTTCCAAATCATCACATCGTCTACAATTCCTTCCTCAGGCGCGCTACCGGTATCCCCATAGCTTCCCGGTATTTGGCAACCGTTCGGCGGGCGATGGTATACCCCTTTTCTTTCAGTATTTCGGTAAGCTTCTCGTCAGCAAGCGGCTTCCGTTTGTTTTCCGTAGAGATACATTCTTCCAGTATCTTTTTTACTTCTTTATTGGATACTTCCTCTCCGCTATCCGTTTGGATGGCCTCCGAAAAGAATGACTTCAGCAAGAACGTGCCAAACTCCGTCTGTACGTATTTGGAGTTAGCCACCCTGGAGACCGTGGAGATATCCATGTCGATACGGTCTGCAATATCCTTAAGAATCATCGGTTTAAGCTTTCGCTCATCGGCGGTAAGGAAATAGTCGTATTGGTAGTTCATAATCGCGTTCATCGTTTTGAGCAGGGTCTGTTGCCGTTGCTTTATGGCATCGATGAACCACTTGGCGGAATCGAGTTTTTGTTTGACAAACTGAACGGCTTCTTTCATTTTTTTATCTTTCTGAGCCGCTTTGTCATAGTGGTCAAACATTTCCTGATACGAACGACTTACACGGAGTTCGGGCGCATTTCGGGCGTTGAGGGTGAGGTGAAGCACACCATCGTTGTTTGTAATGTGGAAATCGGGAATGATATGAAGTTGCTTGCCGGCCACTGCTCCCGAATCTCCCGGTTTCGGATTGAGCTTGAGGATTTCGTTGACAATTTCCTTCAGTTCGTCCGAATCGATGTTAAGCGCCCGCTCAAGCTTATCGTAATGTTTCTTGGTAAATTCATCGAGGTGGTCTTCAACCACGGTAACCGCCTTTTTAATAACCGGATTTTCCTGATCCTTTTTTCGAAGCTGAATGAGCAGGCACTCCTGTAAATCGCGGGCACCAATCCCCGCCGGATCGAACCCTTGGATGATTTTGAGTATGTCTGCCACTTCCTCCTCTTCGGCAATAACGTTCTGAGCAAATGCCAAGTCATCTATCAAGGAGGATATGGGCCGTCGTAAATAACCGTCATCATCCAAACTGCCGATGATTTGCTGTCCAATAAGAAAATCCTTATCAGACAACGCCAACAGGTCGAGTTGTTGTTGCAAGTTCTCGAAAAAAGAGTTTTGGATGGCTATAGGTATTTCTTTACGGTCATCTTCGTCGTCACCACCATTGCTTTGGCTTGATCCGTAGTCGTTTATGTCGTCTGCTTGCAGGTAATCATCTACATTGAATTCATCCAGCTCGCCCGATTGCTCGTCTTCATTGAAGTTATCATCATCCGGATCTTTGTCCGGATATTCTTCAACGGGCTCGTTCATATTGGCTAGGCTGATGTCTTCCAATGCCGGGTTTTCTTCCAGCTCTTCCTTAATGCGCGTATCCAACGATACGGTGGGCACCTGCAGCAGTTTGATAAATTGGATTTGCTGCGGTGAAAGTTTCTGTAGTAGCTTTTGTTGTAAAGTCTGTTTTAGCATAACTTAAATACTTCACAAACATACAGAAAATACAGGAAACCTGCATGCGATGCCATTAATGAAAAAACATAGCCCGTGGTTATTCAACCACGGGCCATACCATCTGGATTTATAGCTTGCCTTAAAGTTGTTTAACCAACTTGTCGGCCAATACCGATTTGGGTACTGCACCGATTTGCTTATCCACAATCTGGCCGTCTTTAAAGAACAACAGCGCAGGAATATTGCGGATACCATACTTCACCGAGATATCGGGGTTATAGTCGACATTTACCTTGCCTACCACGGCTTTGCCATCGTATTCTTTAGCCAACTCCTCTACAATGGGGCCTACCATGCGACAGGGGCCGCACCACTCCGCCCAAAAATCCACCAATACAGGCTTGTCTGATTGAAGTACAACTTCATCGAAGTTGCTGTCTGTGATTTCTAATGCCATGATGTTTAATCGTTATATTTGTTTTTTTGTTGTTCGTTTTTCTTTTTTGCCGTCGGCTATTCCCTGCTTAAAGACATGCAGCAATACCGTCGGCGGTTTCCAGCTACTAACCGCTTCTATTCAACAAATATAGCGATCAAAATCGTTACCAAGTTATAAACCACGACAATCTGACATTAATTTAACTTGTAATGAACACCGTTTATTTTGGTAATAGTTTCAATGAAGTCATTGCTAAGGTTGATTTTCAGTCCTTTAGAGGGCATTTCAATACTGATTTCCGATTCCATGTCTCGGATGGCAAACCGCAATTGACAGGTTTTACTCTCATGTTGTTCGATGTTGGTATGAACAAGCTGTTGTATGCGCTCGACGAAACCATCGTTCAGCTCATGGAGCGGTACCTGTATGGTCAAACTTTTAGCAAGCTTATCGCGCAAATCGGACAACAATTGCATGCTTTTTATCTCAAAACCCCAATTGCCGGCTTGACGGTATCGCTCCGCAACCATACCCCGTAGCTGTACGAAATAACCTTCGTTGAGGTAACCTTTCATTTTTACGTATTCTTCACCGAACAGCGCGATTTCATAGGAGTCGGAGTAGTCTTCCACCACCATGACGCCAAATGGTTTTCCATTTTTGGTAATCCGGTGATTAGCCGCAGTGATCATACCGCCTATCGTGAGTTCACGGTTCTTGATCTTGTTGAATTCCTCGCGAACTTCTTCTGCCACCTCGGCCTGCTTTATTTTGTCGATCAGGGTGAGGAGCTTAACCGGATGTTGGCAGAAATGTGTGATTTCAAAGCGGTAGCTATCCAGTGGGTGGCTAGTTAGGTAGATTCCGATTACGTCTTTTTCGTATTTGAGCTTTTCAATCAGCCCCCATTCAGTGCAGTGAGGGAGTGTCGGTTCCGGTATCTCCACATTGCTGCCACCACCAAATAGGCTCACCTGTGCCGAGCTTTCACTTTCGCGGTACTTGGCACCATATTTCAACGACTTCTCAAGCACCGTACCCCCGTCGCTATCTGCGTGGAAATACTGTGCGCGGTGCGTATTCGCGAAACAATCAAATCCACCCGCGTAGGCCAGGCTTTCCAGCGCTTTCTTATTGGCTGCGCGTAGATCGATCCGGCGTGCTAAATCAAAGATGGACAAATAAGGTTTGTCGTTGCGGCTTTCCACGATGGTGTCTACCGCACCGGCACCCACCCCTTTTACTGCGCCCATGCCGAAGCGGATAGCTCCTTGGTTGTTTACCGTAAACTTGTAATACGATTCGTTGACATCTGGTCCTAACACCTGCAAGCCCATCCGCTTGCATTCTTCCATAAAAAACGTTACCTGTTTGATATCGTTCATGTTGTTTGAAAGTACCGCCGCCATGTATTCTGCCGGGTAATGCGCTTTCAGGTAGGCCGTCTGGTAGGCCACCCAGGCATAGCATGTGGAGTGTGATTTGTTGAACGCGTAACTGGCGAATGCTTCCCAGTCTTTCCATATTTTCTCCAACACCTTGGGTGGGTGCCCGTTGGTAGCCGCCTGGTCGATGAACTTGGTTTTCATTTTATCCAGTACATCGCGTTGTTTTTTCCCCATCGCTTTTCGAAGCACGTCCGCTTCGCCTTTCGTGAAGTTGGCTAACTTTTGCGAGAGGAGCATCACTTGTTCTTGGTATACCGATATACCATAGGTTTCCTTCAGGTATTCCTCACACGCTTCAAGATCGTAGGTAATGGGCTCTAGCCCATGTTTCCGCCGGATAAAACTGGGGATGTATTCCATAGGTCCCGGTCGGTACAACGCATTCATCGCAATGAGGTCACCGAATACGGTCGGTTTGAGTTCCTTCATGTATTTCTGCATGCCAGGCGACTCGTATTGGAAAATGCCGACCGTTTCACCGCGCTGGAAAAGCTCGTAGGTTTGCTGGTCGTCTATCGGGAATTCGTCTGGAAGAAGCTCAACACCGTGCCGGTGCTTGACGATTTTCACGGTGTCTTTAATGAGTGTAAGGGTCTTGAGTCCCAAAAAATCCATTTTGAGTAACCCCGCACTTTCCACCACGGCGTTGTCAAATTGGGTCACGTATAGCTGGGAATCCTTGGCTGTTGCCACCGGAACGAAGTTGGTGATGTCGTCAGGTGTGATAATTACCCCACATGCGTGGATGCCCGTATTCCGAAGTGAGCCTTCCAGTACCTTGGCTTGACGGATGGTCTCTGCTTCGAGCCCGTTCCCTTCAGCCATGGATACCAATTGCTGTACATTGTCCACTTCATCCCCGCGGAGCGCACTTTTGAGTGCTTTGGCATCCATGTTGAAGATTTTATTAAGCTTCAAGTTGGGGATGAGCTTCGCTATTTTATCGGCCTCAAACAAAGGGAGGTCCAGCACCCGCGCGGTGTCGCGGATTGACGACTTTGCCGCCATGGTGCCATAGGTGATGATCTGAGCTACCTGGTTTGCACCGTATTTACCGATTACGTAGTCCATCACACGCCCCCGGCCTTCGTCGTCGAAATCAATATCAATATCGGGCATGGATATACGGTCGGGGTTCAGAAACCGTTCGAAAAGGAGGTCGTAAGCGACCGGGTCGATATTGGTGATACCAAGGCAGTAGGCTACTGCAGATCCAGCCGCTGATCCCCGCCCTGGCCCCACAGACACACCCATTCGGCGAGCGGCGGCTATGAAGTCTTGTACAATCAAGAAATAACCAGGATATCCCGTACGTTCAATCGTAGCCAATTCAAAATCTAAGCGCTCGCGGATTTCTGGTATAATATCAGGATATCGCTTTTGTGCCCCCACGTATGTGAGGTGTCGCAAATATTTGTTTTCGCCACGCTTGCCGCCGTCTTCCTGATCTTCCGGCACCTGAAATTCATCCGGTATTTCAAACTTGGGAAGCAATACATCGCGGTATAACGAATAAGGTTCGACTTTGTCGACTATTTCCTGAATATTGAGGATAGCTTCCGGAAGATCCGCAAAAGCCATTTTCATTTCCTCGCCCGATTTGAAGTAATACTCGTCGTTGGGTAAGCCGAAGCGGAAACCGCGTCCACGGCCTTTCGGGGTCGTGAGTTTTTCGCCATCTTTCACGCACAGCAGAATGTCGTGTGCGTGGGCGTCCGCTTTATTGATATAATACGTGTTATTCGTCGCAATAATTTTCACACCGTGTTTTGCGGCTAGCGAAATGAGGCTTCCGTTTACCCGATCTTCGTCTTCCTGGCCATGCCGCATCACTTCGATATAGAAATCGGTACCGAACGTGTTTTTCCACCAAACCAAAGCCTCTTCAGCTTGGTGCTCTCCCATGTTGAGCAATTTGTTGGGAATTTCACCGTATAGGTTACCCGATAATACAATTAGGTCATCCTTGTATTCCTCCACGACAGCGCGGTCAATACGGGGTACATAGTAAAACCCCCGGGTATAGGCGATGGATGCCATTTTGGCTAAGTTGTGGTAGCCAGCTTTGTTTTTGGCAAGAAAAACAACCTGGTAGCCGTTGTCCTTTCGGGATTTGTCCGTATGGTCCTCGCAAACATAGAACTCACAACCAACGATCGGTTTGATTGTTGACTCGGCAGGTGCCTCGCCAGCCTCCTCGGCCGCTTTGTTTTTGGCCTCAGCGGCCTTATTGTGATTGAGGACGGCGCTTACAAACTGGAAAGCCCCCATCATGTTGCCATGGTCAGTAATCGCTACTGCCGGCATCTTGTGGGTGGCCGCAGCTTTGACTAGGCTGTTAACGGAAATCGTTGACTGCAATACGGAGAATTGGGTGTGGTTGTGCAAATGCACGAAGTCCACCGCAGCCATATCCCGCTTGTTTGCTTCCAGATCTTGCGTGGGAATGGCCGTTTGTTGTTGGCTTTGCAGGCGCTTCCGGATTTCGTCAGACGCCGCTTTGAGGTTGACATGCGAGAGTCCGATAGGGGGGATGGGCTGCGGATTCCGTTGGCGGAATTCGACAAAATAACCCGTGTCCACCTGCAATTCGGCGGCAGTAAACACCTCCCGTTTCACCAATTCGAGGAAACATCGGGTGGTAGCCTCCACGTCGGCCGTTGCATTATGGGCTTCGGCAAAAGGCACCCCGAAAAGGTATTGGTGTAACTCCGTGAGGTTGGGCAGTTTGAATTTGCCACCGCGGCCTCCGGGTATCCGGAGCAACTCGGCAGTTATTTCGGTACAGGTGTCGAGTACCGGCAGCTGGGCCATCGGCGAATCGATACCGGACCGATGAAATTCACAACCCATGATATTGATATCGAATCCAATGTTTTGGCCAACGACGAATTTGGCTTTGGCTAATGCCTCATTGAATTTCTGCAATACATTGGCCAAGGGTTCCCCCTGTTCGTCAGCGAGCTCTGTGCAGATACCGTGTATTCTTTCAGCGTCAAATGGAATATTGAATCCATCCGGTTTAACCAGGTAGTTTTGGTGCTCAACGAGTTCACCCATGGCATCGTGCAGTTGCCATGCAATCTGTATACAACGGGGCCAGTTGTCTGTGTCGGTTATCGGTGCGTCCCAACGCTTCGGGAGACCCGTCGTTTCGGTGTCAAAAATCAAGTACATCGCTTCCCTCAAAAAAAACCTGATCGGATAAAAAAAATACCCAAACAAACTTATGGTTTTTTGGTGGGAATGCCTAACGCCAGCCGAACCGTGGCTGGCGTTGGGATTGCAAATGACTGTGGGTGACCTGGGTTAGGTTTTCCACACCGCCTGTCGGCGCAATGCCGCTACTTCGGGAAAGCCGCATTTGCCTTCACCTCCGCTATCTGGAGGGTATGCCGTGCGGTATGTCCGGCGATAAACAACATCGAGTGGTACGCGTCGACCGGCCCGAACGGTGAGTCTGCAATATGGTTGCGCAGGTCATCAACCGATACGCCTTTAAGGTACGAACGTATCACTTTGCGCTGCGCGCGGAAGTCAGCCATCGCCGCTTTTACATCCTGATAAGTTCCTTCACCAATCAGCGCCGCCGGCGCTTCGGCCTTGTGGCTTCGGTCGGTAATGCCGTCAATAAGCTGTTGGTCCGTTATGGTCACCTCTGCCTTCCGTTCGGGATTTGCGGGATTTGCCAGCGTCTCTTTGGCCATGTCAAAGAGCATTTTCTCCGTCTTGATAATGTGCTCGACGCATTGGCTGATGGACCACTCATTAGCCGACGGCTTATACTGCAACTGTGCGCTGGTTAGTCCATCCAAGTGCGCTTTCAACTGGTTTTCTGTTTTCCGGTAATAGTCCAACAAGAATGCTTTGTCATGTTGCACGGAAGCGACGCCAGCGAGCGGTTTTGTCGTGTTGGGGGCAACCTCCCGCTGCGTAAATGAAAACGCAATAAAGGCTGCTCCCAAAAGCAATAATTTTTTCATGATGTTATGCTTTGTTTGGTTCAAAAATAATGATGTTGGCCCAAATGGATAGGTGGCAGTTGCGACATTGTTGGGGGATGTTTACGACAAAAGCAGCGGTTGGCTATACTTGGAGTTATTCAGATAAAAATGTTATTTTCAATTATTTTCCATTTATTTGGTCGATGAGGACTCGATGTAAATAATGATTATCCTTTGTGTCAATATTATTTACATCTCGGTTTCGGAGCGTGCAATTAGAAAAATATGAAAATTACCCGCACGGAGATTTATCGTCTCAGCATCCCGATGGAACCCTTCGCTATTGCTACGGGTACCATGGATTATGCACAGAATACGTTTATCCGCATCCGTACAGACCGTGGGATATACGGTGTCGGCGAATGTTCGGCCTTCCCCATGATTGTGGGTGAAACGCAGGATACCTGCCTGGCGCTGGCGCGGGATTTTGCCCGGTTGTGGAAAAACAAAGACCCGTTGGCCATTTCGGAGCGGCTCAACGAGCTTGATACATTTGTGGCTCGCAATACGACCATCAAAAGTGCGTTTGATATGGCCTTGCATGACCTAGCTGCAAAACACGCCGGACTGCCACTTTACCGTTTCCTCGGAGGGAACGTACGTGATATCGTAACGGATATCACCGTGGGTATTGCTAGTCCGGCAGCCATGGCAGCCAAAGCCCTGGCTTTTAGAAATCAAGGGGCGGCAGTACTTAAAGTAAAACTTGGAAGAGAACCGGCGGAGGACATCGAGCGTATCCGTGCTATCAGGAGGTCGATCGGGGAAGACGTACCCATCCGCATAGACGCCAACCAGGGATGGGATTATGAGGAGGCCGTTGCTGCACTAAAGGGGTTGCAGCTGTTCAATATCCAGTTCTGCGAGCAGCCCTTGCGGAGTTATAACGACGACCTCTTGCCACAATTGCGTCGGGAAACCACCATCCCTATCATGGCAGATGAAAGTTGTTACAATCATCACGATGCGGTGCGCTTGGCTACCGACAAAGCCTGCGATTACATCAACATCAAACTCTCCAAATCCGGGGGGATAGTTGAGGCTTTACGCATTCAGCAAGCTGCGGCAGGCTATCACATCCCCTGCATGATTGGTGGCATGTTAGAAAGCCGTTTGGCTCTTTCAGCCAAGGTGCATTTTGCTTTCGCCGCACCTAATGTGCAGTTCTTCGATATGGATACATGCTTACTTGGTCACCTTGAGGATCCGGTGGTAGGCGGAGTTCAGTTCCGTGGCTATGAGCTGTCATTATCCGGGCAGCCCGGTATCGGCGCGGAAATCGACGCTGCATTCCTCAGCAGGTGCGAACGCTGGGAGGTTTGACGGTGGTTATTTCGGACTTCCTACTTCGTGCCGAAAGTTCTACCTTTGTGTCTGGATTAAACAACGTATAAACAATAAATGCGATATGAGTAAAGAAAAAGGACCGATTTCACAGTTTATCGAAAAGAATTACCTGCATTTCAATGCGGCTGCGCTGGTCGATGCAGCCAAAGGTTACGAAGCACACCTCGACGCGGGCGGTAAAATGATGATAACCCTTGCCGGAGCTATGAGTACTGCCGAGTTAGGTATTTCGCTGGCCGAAATGATTCGGCAGGACAACGTATCCATTATCAGTTGTACCGGTGCCAACCTCGAAGAGGATATCATGAACCTCGTTGCCCATTCGCATTATAAACGCGTACCCCATTACCGAGATCTGAGTCCGCAGGATGAATGGGACCTCTTGGAAAATCACTATAATCGGGTTACAGATACCTGTATACCCGAAGAAGAGGCATTCCGTCGTATCCAGCAGCATATCCACAAAATATGGAAGGATGCCGAACAGGCCGGGGAGCGGTATTTTCCACACGAATACATGTACAAACTGCTGAATAGCGGTGTGTTGCAGCAATATTATGAGATTGATCCTAAAAACTCGTGGATGTTGGCAGCGGCCGAAAAAAACCTCCCCATCGTCGTTCCGGGGTGGGAGGATAGTACCATGGGCAATATTTTTGCGTCTTACGTAATCAAAGGAGAACTGAAAGCCGCCACCATGAAAAGTGGTATCGAATACATGGCTTACCTTTCAGACTGGTACATCGGCAATTCCGGTGGCAAAGGTGTTGGATTTTTCCAGATTGGGGGTGGTATTGCTGGTGATTTCCCCATATGTGTGGTACCCATGTTATATCAGGATCTGGAGATGGAAAACATCCCTTTCTGGAGTTATTTCTGTCAGATATCAGATTCAACCACGTCCTACGGTTCGTATTCCGGGGCGGTACCTAACGAGAAGATCACTTGGGGCAAGCTGGATATAAACACGCCGAAATTTATCGTTGAATCCGATGCGACGATTGTTGCACCCCTTATCTTTGCATGGATATTGGGCCAATAGTTGGTTTTTTTTGCTAATTTGAAGATGCCAGCACCTGCTATAAATACGGTTGATCCCGTTGCGCTTCGCTACTTGATGACAGAAACAGTTTTCAGTGTCGAGGATGGATCGGCCGATACACTTGTAGAAACGCGAACCGGGTCGAAGGGATCAGAACCCCATAAACCTGAACAGGCGGCACCGTCATTTGTTTTTTTTGGCCAGAATAAGCGAAACTACTTGTTTTTGAGCGACGAAAAACAACATGAATGGATGTCAGAAGTCGCTATGGATGCGTTTGTCAAAACATTGGCTGCGTTGAAATTAGCGGCAGATGATGTGGCGCTCTTGAACTTGGCTAAGCTAGCGGAGCCCCCTTCGATTGGCCAACTTGCCCTATTTTTTAAACCCAAAGTAGTTGTCAACCTCGGTACCAAATTCGTTTGGCCGGAACAGCACGACGTCAAACTGTTTCACACCTACGCTTTTGGCGACATGTTAGCCGATGCCGAAAAGAAGCGTGCGTTTTGGACTACCATAAAGCATTTGTTGATATGATTCAATTGGTCTTTGCTACCAACAATGCCCACAAGCTGGAAGAGGTGCGGGCAGTAGTGGGCGATAAATTCCACATCCGTACACTCGCGGAAATCGGATGTACGGACGATATTCCGGAAACCGGCGATACATTTGAGGCCAATGCGTCTCAAAAAAGCGACTACCTGTTTACGCGGTACGGCTGTGATTGTTTCGCCGATGATTCCGGCTTAGAAGTTGTAGCATTGGGCAATGAGCCCGGCGTGTATTCCGCGCGGTATTCAGGTACACGGGATATGGAAAAGAATATCGCACTGCTGCTAAAGCGGCTTGGCGACCGACCCGACCGCACCGCACGCTTCCGGACTGTTATATCCCTTCGAATAGGGAATGAAGAGCATTTTTTTGAAGGGGTGGTCGAAGGAAAAATCGGCTACAAATGCGAAGGCGATGGTGGGTTCGGCTACGACCCGCTATTTACGCCGGTGGGTTACCAAAAAACATTCGCCCAAATGAAGTCAATAGAGAAAAATGCGATCAGTCATCGTGCCCTCGCAGTAGCGAAATTGGCCGATTTCCTAAAGGCAAACTATTGATTACAACCAACGGCAAGCGCGACGTAAAAGTTCCGTTATACATCCTTCGGGGTATAACCATTTTAGCTTTTGTGGTGATTGTTATTAATAAAATTTTATATTTGGTCGCAAAAACAACCACATGTTGCAAAGGCGTGGGGTAATGAACTAAACATAAACAGTTATAAATAGACAATATTGTAATGATTTCTTTTCAGATCAAAACGAACCCAACCGAATATGACGCGATTGTAGTGGGTTCTGGTGCTGGCGGCGGCATGACTGGCTATGTACTCGCCAATGCCGGCCTAAATGTGCTGATGTTGGAGGCAGGGCCGTTTTTCGATCCTGCAAAGGATGCGATGCAATTACGATGGCCGTGGGAATCGCCCCGCCGGGGCGCCGGCACCGTTCGCCCCTTCGGTGATTTTGATGCCGCTTATGGCGGTTGGGTACTGGACGGAGAACCCTATACGCATGTGCCGGGCACCTCGTTCGACTGGTTCAGGGCAAGGATGCTTGGCGGCCGTACCAATCACTGGGGCCGTATTTCTTTGCGTATGGGCCCGGATGATTTTAAGCCGACCGATGGAATCACCGACGAATGGCCGATCAGCTACGACGAAGTGAAGCCCTATTACGATCGTGTCGACCGAATGATCGGTATATATGGAACGGTAGAAGGCATACGTAATGAGCCAGACGGCATCTTCATGAAACCACCTAAGCCACGGCTCAACGAACTGTATATCAAACGCGGTGCCGAACGGGCTGGGGTACCGGTGATAGCCGGCCGGGGTTCGGTGCTCACTGAAGCGTTACCGGATGTCGAAGGTCGCGGAACCTGTTTCTATTGCGGCCAATGTGGTCGTTCGTGCCGGGTTTATGCGGATTTCTCTTCATCCTCTTGCTTAGTCATGCCGGCTATGAAAACAGGCAATTTAACGGTTATTGACAACGCGATGGTGCGTGAAGTACTTACAGACAGCGAAGGACGCGCTAAGGGCGTGTCGTATGTCGATACCCGCGACTTACAGGAACACGAGGTGCGGGGTAAGCTGGTGGTTTTGGGAGCGAGCGCTTGCGAGAGTGCAAGGCTTATGCTGAATTCTAAGTCAGCGGCGCATCCGGGTGGTCTGGGCAACAGTAGTGGACTCGTAGGACGTTATCTACACGATTCTACCGGAGCCAGTGCCGGCGGCTTCCTGCCACAACTCCTTGATCGGAAACGCTACAATGAAGATGGGGTGGGCAGTGTGCACATCTATTCGCCCTGGTGGGGGGATAACCAAAAGCTCAATTTCCCTCGTGGATACCATATCGAATATGGTGGTGGCTTGCACATGCCGTCTTATGGGTTTACGAACTGGGTGCCCGGTGTTAATCATATGGTGCCCACCAGAGACGGCGGACAGCGCGAGCAAGGCGGTTATGGAGCATCACTTAAAGACGATTATCGCCGCTTTTATGGTGCCAGCGTAGGCATGGCCGGTAGGGGTACGGCGTTGGCACGTTACGATAATTACTGTGAGATCGACCCCACCCGTGTCGACAAATACGGTATACCCGTTCTCCGCTTCCATTATAAATGGGCCAATGAGGAGATTGCACAGGCTAAGCATATGCAGGAAACCTTCCGCGAAATCCTCCACGAAATGGGCGCTATCGTGCCAGGGGCAATGCCGGGGCCGGAGTCATCGTATGGTTTGGAAGCTCCGGGAAAAATCATCCATGAGGGCGGCACCACGCGTATGGGCGACGATCCGAAGAAATCGGTGCTCAACAAGTGGGGGCAGTCGCACGATTGCAACAACGTTTTCGTGGTAGACGCGGGACCCTTTGTGCAACAGGGCGATAAAAACCTCACGTGGACCATCCTTGCCTTGTCGATGCGCACAGCGGATTATATTTTAGAGCAACGCAATAAACTGAATATCGGATAATAGAAACGACGGATATGAACAGAAGAGACACCTTAAAGGCGCTCGGCCTAGCTGCCGCCGCAGGCGGGGCACTGATGCTTGATTCCTGCGGTACCAAAGAAGCAAAAAAGGACGCGGCGACAGCAGCTGAACAACTGCCCGGGGTAACGGATATCGAGCATGAGCGCAATAGCAAGCTGGCTGAAGAACAGTTTTTTACTACCCACGAGTTGGCGACTATCGGGGTGTTAGCCGATATCATTATCCCGGCCGACGACGTTTCGGGCAGTGCCACCGATGCAGGTGTGCCCGATTTTATCGAATTCATGGTGAAAGATATACCGAGTTATCAAACACCCATAAGGGGTGGGCTCAAATGGTTGGATGTGCAATGCCAGCGGCGATACGGCAATGCTTTTGCGAAATGTGAAGCTGCACAGCAATTGCAATTGGTAGATGAGATCGCTTATCCGGCGAAAGCCAAACCGGAGATGGTCCGAGGAGTGTCATTTTTCAACCTCATGCGTGACCTCACTGCCTCGGGCTTTTTCACCAGTGAAATCGGGGTAAAGGATATTGGCTACGTAGGTAATAAGCCCGGGGTTTGGGACGGCGTGCCAGAAGATGTACTTGAAGCACACGGTTTTAAAAGTGCTTGGGGATAAGGCCCCATCTGACAACTGAGAACAAAAAATAAGCAGATGAAAACGATATTAGTCCCAACCGATTTCTCGGAAAATGCGTTTGTCGCTGCCGCATATGCCTGTGCATTGGCGGAAGCCTCAAAACAAAAAGTGCAATTACTGCACGTCTACATCGCCCTGTATTCGGGCTTCGGCGAAGAGGGCAACAGTGTAAAACAAATAAAGCTAGCCGAGACCGAATCGGCGGCTGCTATGAAAAGCCTCTTGGAAAGTCTAAGCAATCAGTTTCCCGGTGTGGATATCGAGGGTGAATGCATTAAGGGGTTTATGATCGACGTGGTGACAAACAAGCTTAAAAAGAACGAGAATTCGTTGATCGTCATGGGAACAAAGGGGGTCACTAATATTGCCGAGAGTATTCTGGGCAGCACCACCTATGAAGTCATTAAGAAGTCACCCGTACCTGTACTGGTGGTTCCGATAGATACTCCCGATTTTTCATTCAAGCGGGTAGGGTTCTTCACTGCTTATGATGACCATGAACTGGACGCATTGATGACATTCCAGCAGGCTATTAACCTGAAACCCCATTTGTCAATGCTCCATTTTTATAAGGAAAACGACTCCACTCCCGATAAGGAGCTTAGCCGTTGGCAGCGGAAGGTCGAAACTGCGTTCCCGGACTGGCCGGTCTCGTGTAAAACGATACCGGTGGATAAAGTTGATATCAACGCCGTAACCCAAGAGACGAAAGCCGATGGATTAGACTTACTGGTATTTGCGAGGCCACATAAATCATTCTTCGAGAAGATTTTCAGGCCCAGCCTCACCAAAGCAATAGCCAATTACCCAACGGTGCCTTCGCTGTTTATAAAAACGTGAGCCTCGGATTATTTTCGCGCCGTAAAGTCGCAATGAAGCTTGTCGTTGCACGAAGGCGGATAATGGAGGGCATTGACATAAGGAAAAACAAAAGAGCTTGGTTAGGTTTGATAGCCATCCTCACTTCGGTAACAGTAAGTGGCTGGCTCGATGGGCCGCTGCCGCAACCCAACGATTCACTAAAAAAAGTCTTCCAAGCCGATTTTTTAATCGGTACGGCATTGAATCTCGGTCAAATCGATGCGACGGACGGTTCGACCAATAAGCTGATCAAACAGCAGTTTAATGCCATCACTGCCGAAAACATCATGAAGGCCCAGGTCATCCATCCACGGTGGGGGAAGTTTGATTTTGATGCGGCCGACAAGTTTGTAGCCTACGGAGACCGACACGGCATGTATATCGTGGGCCATACCCTAATCTGGCACAGTCAGTTGCCTTCCTTCGTTCAGACAATTACACAAGTGGATTCCCTTCGGCAATTCATGGACCTGCATATCCGCACCATCGCGAAACGTTATGCGTCGTCGGTTGACAGCTGGGACGTCGTAAACGAAGCCCTTAATGAGGACGGCTCATGGCGCGAATCGGTATTTTACAAGATTCTGGGTGAGGATTACATCATAGACGCTTTTCGGATAGCCGCCGAAGCCGCTCCCAAAGCCAAGCTGTACTATAATGATTATAATATCGAACAGCCAGCGAAGCGGGCTGGTGCCATCCGGTTGATCAAGAAGTTGCAAGCGGCAGGCGTACGCATAGACGGCGTGGGTATACAGGGGCATTGGCACGTGGATCAATTACCGCTAGAAGCCATTGAACAGAGTATCCTCGAATACGCTGCCTTGGGCCTCGAGGTCGCCATCACTGAACTCGACTTGGAAGTGTTGCCGCGCAACTTCCAAGGAGCCGACGTGAACCGGCGAATGGCGACGCATCACCCGGCGCTAAACCCCTATGTAAACGGTTTGCCGGATAGCGTGCAACAGCAATTGGCGGCCGATTACGAAAGTTTATTTCGACTTTTCCTGAAACACGGGAATCACATTAGCCGGGTAACATTCTGGGGCGTGAACGATAAGTATTCGTGGCTCAATAACTGGCCAATCCGTGGGAGGACAAACTATCCACTGGTGTTTGATCGCAATAATCGACCCAAAGAAGCTTTCTTCAAGATCATCGGTGTTAAAAACGCACCGTAGCCCGTTTTATGCCCATCACATGACGCAAAGGATAGGTATGAAGCGAGAAATCTTCGATCCCGAACCGCTGCAATAAGGAAGGGTAATGTACTTTTTTGCAAATTTTGCAAAGAAGACAGGTATCTTTTACGTATTTTGCGTCGGAACCATTTATAGCGTAAAAGAGACCAATCGTATGGCCATTATCACCATTTTGTTAAGTATCGCCGCCATCGTGCTGCTTATTACCAAATTGAAACTGCATCCTTTTTTATCCCTGCTGCTGGTCAGCATCGTATTGGGATTGGTTAGCGGCATGGGCTCCGAAGGGGTAATCCAATCTATCCAAGATGGCTTTGGTGGCACAATCGGAAAAATCGGATTGGTCATTATCTTAGGTGTTCTGATTGGCGCATTTCTTGAAAAGTCGGGTGGCGCAATGGTGCTTGCCAATACCATGTTGGCGTTTATCGGAAAGAAACGGGTGATTACCGCCATGGGTATTATCGGCTACATAATCTCCATCCCGGTTTTCTCCGATAGTGCGTTCGTACTGCTTTCTTCGCTTAATAAAAGTCTGACAAAAAAAGCAGGTCTCTCATTGGCTGGAACCGCGGTAGCGCTAGGGTTAGGGTTGTCCTGTACGCATGCATTGGTACCACCTACACCCGGCCCGATTGCCGCCGCAGGCATCCTCGGTGCCGATTTAGGTCTGGTAATGGGATTGGGGATGATTGCCGCTGGCGTGGCGCTGGCCGCCGCTTTGCTTTTTGCTCATAGGGTAGCGGCAAAGGTGTTTGTAGACCCAGGCGAAATAGATGAAGAACCGGCCCTTGTCAATGTGTACCGCCCCAGCTTGTTCAGTTCATCGCTTCCTATCGTCATACCTATCGTGCTGATTATCGGCAAATCGCTATCAACTTATATTGACAGTGATGGCTGGCCCGGATACATAGGTTACTTTTTCACTTTTTTCGGTGAGCCGGTGATCGCACTGTTAATCGGCTTTGCGTGCTGTTTATTGCTTCCGAAAAAGTTAGATAAACAGATGCTATCCACTGATGGCTGGGTTAACGAGGCATTAACGGATTCGGCAACGATCATCATGGTTACGGGCGCAGGCGGCATTTTCGGTGCTGTGTTGCAAAACTCGGGGGTGGCGAGCACGTTGGGCGACCTCCTCACATCGTCTAACCTGGGTATTTTACTTCCATTCCTACTGGCGGCGGCCTTGAAGAGCGCGCAAGGTTCATCTACGGTTGCATTAATCACCGCCGCATCGGTGACGGCACCGCTGATGGGGGCGTTAGGTTTCGTGAGCGAGCTCGATAAAGCCATGGTTGTTCTCGCGATAGGAGCGGGGTCCTTGGTGGTTTCCCATGTCAACGATAGTTTCTTCTGGGTACTCACCCAAATGACCAAAATGGGGGTGAAAACGGGTTACAAGTTGCATACCACCGGCACGTTGATCATCGGCACCACCGCGATGGCGGCCGTGTACGTGATGTTCTGGCTGTTGCATTAAGGAAAACACGAGTTCCTCCGATAAATGTGAAAGGCAGCTTTCTAAAGGCCGTTGGCCCTTACTGTAATTTCTGCAATATCGAGCACTTCTACCTCCTGCTCTTTTTCTTTCGCTTTCACCCCGTCGCGTAACATCGTCATGCAGAATGGGCAAGCGGCAGCGATTATTTCGGGCTGCGTTTCTAGGGCTTCTTCCACACGTTCCACATTGATATCTTTATAACCTTGCTCGGGCTCTTTGAACATTTGCGCTCCACCGGCACCGCAACAGAGTCCATTACTTCGACAGCGTCTCATCTCTATCAGCTGCGCATCTAGGCTTTCCAGCGCTTTACGGGGCGCTTCATATACGTTGTTGCCGCGCCCGAGGTAACACGGATCGTGGTAGGTGATACGCCGGCCCTTGAATGATTCGCCGCCGGCTGCTTTCAGCTTTCCACTGTCAATCAATTGCTGTATTAATTCGGTATGATGGATTACCTCGTAATGACCACCTATATCGGGATATTCGTTTTTAATGGTGTTGAAGCAATGCGGACAGGCCGTGACGATTTTCTTCACTTCATAGCCGTTGAGCACCTGGATATTTGCCATCGCTTGCATTTGAAAGAGGAATTCATTGCCCGCCCGTTTTGCCGGATCCCCCGTACAGCTTTCCTCCGTACCGAGTATAGCGTATTTAATACCTACATGTTGTAGTATCTTGCAGATATCGCGCGTAATGCGTTGTGCGCGCTCGTCAAAACTGCCCGCACAGCCCACCCAAAAGAGGATGTCTGCCGTTTCCCCCTTAGCCACCAGTTCGGCCATCGTTGGTATGGTTAACGTAGTCATTAGTCGTCAGTCGTTAGTCATAAGTCGTCAGTCGTCAGTTATTGTCAATTATCAATTAACCATTATCAATCCAGTTGGCCCGGTCCGCCTGTGCATATTTCCACGGCGCACCATTATTTTCCACGTTTCCAAACATGGTATTCAGGCTGGCTGGCGCTTTTGATTCTTCCATCACTGCATAGCGCCTCAGTTCCATGATAATCTCTAGGGGATTAATGTTTACGGGGCAGGCCTCCACACATGCGTTGCATGTAGTACATGCCCATATTTCCTCCCGGGTAATGTAATCGTCAAATAGGGATTTACCATCATCTGCGAAACCATTGTTCTTACGGATATTCTCACCTACCTCCACCATCCGATCTCGAGTATCCATCATGATTTTTCGTGGCGACAGCAGTTTGCCGGTCATATTTGCCGGGCATACCGCCGTACATCGCCCACACTCGGTACAAGTATAGGCCTCCAACAGATTTTTCCATGTCAGGTCATGCACGTCCTTCGCCCCAAACCGCGCTGGCATGCTCGTTTCGGACGGTGTATAAGCAGGGTCCAGCATGGCCTTCACCTCGTTCGTTACACTGTCCATATTCGTAAATCGACCCTTGGGATGTAAGTTCGAAAAATAAGTGTTGGGAAATGCCAACAGGATGTGCAAATGCTTGGAATAGGGGAGGTAGTTGAGGAAAATCAGTACGCCGACGATGTGAAACCACCAGCAACCCCGTTCAATAGCGATGAGCGATGTGATGTTATCGGGAAGTAAGGACAGCAGCCAACCGCTTACTGGAAATGCACCGGCCTGTGTGTAATGGGTCGCACCTAGGAGTTGTAGTTTGTAGTCGGCCGCATTCATGGTAAGGAAAGCTGCCATGAGCAGTATTTCAGCAATTAGGATGAGGTTCGCATCGGTGCGTGGCCACGGTGTCATCTCCGTCCCGAAAAAGCGCTTTATACGGGCCACATTGCGCCGGGCAAGGAAAATCACACATCCCACCAGCACGGCAAGGGCAAGCCATTCGAAAGCAGCGATAAGAAAGGCATAAAATGTACCCAAACCTGAAAATGCACGATGTGTGCCAAACAGCCCGTCAATGACAATTTCGAGCATCTCGATGTTGATGATGCAGAAGCCCAAGTACACAAATAAGTGGAGTAGCGCCGCGAATGGCCGTTTAAACATTTTCTTTTGGCCGAATGCAACCAGTAGCATTGTCTTAAGTCGCTTATTGGGTTGGTCTTGGCGTTTTTCGGACCGACCGATTCGGATGTTTGCGATAATCCGCCATGCGTTATAGGTAGCTAATGCGATGGCTGTTAGCAATACAATCCCAAAAATAGCCTGACTTATCATCACAACGAGTTTACATGCGTGCAGTAGCGTTTATTACGAAGGTAAGCAATTCGCAATACTATGCAAGCATAATAAATTATTTTAGTTGGATTTTAAGGTTTGGGTGAGAAAGGTATTAAGCGGCAGCCATAAAAAAAGCGGAACATGTAACCACATTCCGCTTCCATTTGTTGTCAGTTGGGCATTACGGTGTTGTTGCCGTTATACCCAATTTTGTTTTCACGTCGGCCGTCAGGTCATCCCCACCGGCGAAATACGAGATGCCCGGATTGGCGATGTCAAATACGTAGGCGTATCCTTTCTCTTTAGCTACACTTTGTATCGCGGTATTTGCTTTTTGGATGATAGGTGCAAAGAGCTCTTCGTTCTTTTTTTGCAGTTCGTCTTGTGCTACCTGCTGAAACTCTTGGATACGGCGCCCTAAATCCTGTAGTTCGGTTCCGATTTTCTGAGTTTCCGAATCGATAGAATCTTTATTGGCTTCGCTGCGGTTACGCTGCAGTTGTTGCGCTTGTTGCAATTTCTGATCGTGTACATCACCCATTTTTTGCAACTCGGCTTCCTTCGATTTTTGGAGGTTCTCAAATTCCGTCTGAGCGGATTTGAACTCGGGCATATCCTGGATGATTTCATTCGAATTGATATGGCCGATCTTCTGCTGCGCACTCACGAGTCCGGTTGATAAAAACAGCACCGCAACCACCACTGCACCTTTAAACAAATTTTTCATGCTATTCATTTTGATTTTTACTTGTTGTTTTAGGGTTTGTTTGCTTTCCCTTGTTGTGATTATAAGTCTATTATTCTTTAATTTTCAAAAAAAGTTGCGCAATGATACGAAACGGTTTAGTCATCCGCAAGTGAAGGATCAGGTTTGTACCCTAAGCGGGTGATGACATCGTCGCTTTTGTCCAACCGTGGGTTGGCATAGAGGAAGGTAACTTCGCTTCCTTTATCTAGCACAATATCCAAACTCTGGTCCGTGGCAATGGTTTGTATGGCCTGAGCCACGCGATCCTGAATGGGTTGGATGAGTTTTACACGCTCTTGGAACAGGTCACCCTCAAAACCGAATTTCTGCCGTTGGAATTCCCGTGCTTCCTGCTCTTTTGTTACGATTTCATCTTCGCGCTTACGGCGCATTTCCTCGCTGAGCAGCACTTGGTCTTCCTGATATTTTTTGTATAGGCTTTCAATATCGGCAAACCGGGTGTCCACTTCTTCCTGCCACTGTACCGACAGGGCATCGAGTTGTTTCTGTGCAGCGAGGTATTCGGGGATGTGTTTCAGGATATACTCAGTATCTACATAAGCAAATCGCTGGGCCATGGCCGCGGAGGAAGCTACCACTGACAGCACCACTATACCGACTAATTTTTTCATGCTCATCATTCTATATGTTGACAACGGAATATAACAACTGCAAAAGTAATTCCATTTTTTAAATATTAGCTATATTTAGTTGAATCCGCCCATCTGCTGCATGATGCTAAACGTAAAGTTCTGTCTCCACGTACTGGAAGGAACACCAGGTATGGGGTCGAAGCCATGGCCGTAGTCGATTCCCAGCAATCCGAAGATAGGTAGGAATATACGGGCACCTACGCCGACCGACCGACGCACCTTGAAGGGGTTGAAATCACGGAAGTTGTTCCATGTATTTCCGCCTTCGGCGAACGCCAATACAAATACCGTGGCTTGGTCGTTCAGCATTACTGGATGACGCAGTTCCAGTTGGTATTTATTGTAAATGGGGCTGCCTGAGTTGCGGGCGATACTCACATCGGAACCATCAGGTATAACCATACCATTCGCATAGCCGCGCATGGCAATGATTTCAGAACCTTGCAGGAAGTCAAAGCCCATCATCCCATCACCACCAAGTTTGAATCGCTCGAAGGGCGACTGGCCGGTAACACTACTATAAGAGCCCAAGAAACCGAATTGGGCTTGTGCCTTGAGCACCAGCTTACCGGTAATACGGGTGTACCACTGTGAATCGAATTTCCATTTGTGGTACTCGGTCCATTTGTATCGCTCATCGTTTGGCGCAGTTGGGTAATTGATGTTGTTAAACTGCGAGTAGGGCGGGGTTACCTGGATCGTCAGCTTCAGGTGCGAACCAGATGTCGGATAAATCGGCTGGTCTACGGAGTTCCTGCTGAGTTCCTGTGTCAAGTTGATGTTGTAAGACGTTCCATTGTCGAACAGGAAGTAATTACCGTAGTTTTGCAATTTATATTGCTGTACGCCTAATGAATAGTTCAACTGGAAATAGTTGTCTGGCCACTGTAAACGCTTACCTAGGCTTACGGTCACCCCATTCATCCAAATTCTGCTCAATTCGCTATCGCGCACAGTTTGCCGGCCGGTATACCAATCAAACCCTCCATAAGATGAGGACGAGGTGAAGGCACTGACGCCGAAATAAATAGGCTTTTTGCCACCCAGCCAAGGTTCGGAGAAGGAGAAACTATACGACTGGTAACGTTTGCCGCTAGTTTGCCCGCGTAAGCTTAATTTTTGTCCGTCGCCCCGAGGTAAGGGCTTCCATGCCGTTTTGTCGAAGAAATTACGTGTAGAGAAGTTATTGAACGAAAGCCCCAACGTACCAATCACTTGGCCCGCACCGAAACCGCCGGAGAGTTCCACCTGATCAGCCGGTTTTTCTACCACATTATACTCAATATCCACCGTACCGTCAGCGTGGTTGAGGTTCGTTGGCACAGGGTTCGTCTTTTGTTCGTCGAAGTTGCCTAATTGAGCAATTTGCCGGGTACTGCGCATGAGTAGCTCTTTGGAGAATTTTTGCCCTGGCTTCGTGTGGATTTCACGCAGCAGTACGCGGTCATTGGTCACGTCATTGCCTTTCAAGATGATGTTGTTAACCGTGAATTGCGCCCCCTCATAAATGCGCAGGTCCAAGTCGATGGTATCGTTATATATCCGGGTCTGTACCGGATCTACGGTGAACGTGAGGTAGCCGTCGTTGAGGTACAATGATGAAACGTCGTCACTGTTACGTGTAGGGCCCATCAACTTGGTGTTGAGCTTTTCCTCGCTGAATACTTCGCCCTTTTTGATGCCGAGGATGACATTCAATATGGAGTCTGAATACTTAGCGTTGCCCTGCCAGGCGATGTTACCGAAATAGTATTTCGGTCCTTCATACAGGTCAATGTCTACGATAACGTTCCGCTGATTGTGTTTATAGAAAGTATCCCGGAGGATTTCTGCATCGCGGTAGCCATGTTCGTGCATCTTAGCGATTAGGTTTTCTTTTGCTTCTTTATATTTTTCAGCTTTGAATTTACCCGGACCGGTAACGCGCCACCACGTGCGTTGCCGCACGCCCTTGAAGTATTTGCGGAGTTGCCGTTGCGAGAATTCCTCGTTTCCGGTGAAGTTGATACGGTGCGCCCGCACCTTGCTGTTGCGGTCTACATTGACCACGAGTATCTGGTTGTTTACCTGTGCCGAGTCTTTCACCGGCGCCATCGTGATTTCAGGGTATAGGTAGCCTTTTTCACTCAGATAGCGCGTAATCGTATTCCGGGTGGTATTCATCAGGTTTTGGTTGACGATTTTGCCGGTATTATCGGTTAGCAATTTCCGTACTTCTTCGGTTTGGGTTTTACTCAACCCTTCGATATCAATGCGGGTAAGGCGCGGACGTTCCACCACGTGTATGTTAAAGAAAATGGAATCTCCTTTTACCGCATCTGCATAGAGCTCTACTTCGTCAAACAGGCCTTGGTTCATTAAGTTTTTCACCACGTTTGATGTGGCGTCGCTGGGCACCTCGATACGCGAGCCAACCACCAGCTTGGAAATCGTGATGAGCACATCGTTATCCAGGTATTCCGTGCCGCTAATCGTTATCCCACCGATGATGTAATTTTGTGGATTGAGGTAGCTGAATTCATCGGAATCAGCTACGCGTATACCACGTTGTTGGGCCATCATGCTCCCCGTTGCCAATAGGGTAGTGAGTATAAAAAGGAATATTCGCTTCATCTATCTAATTTATCGCCGCTAAAGTACGGTAAACAGTTGTTAATTTTTGTTAAAAGGTGTTTTTTTGAGATTTCAGACTTTCTTTTCCAATTGCTCACTAATCATTCCGAACCGTCGCTCCCGGTTTTGATAGGTGGCAAGCGCCTCAAACAAGTCATTACGCCTAAATTCGGGCCACATCTTGTCGGTGAAATACAATTCTGCATAAGCCAGTTGCCATAGTAGGTAATTGCTAATGCGCTGTTCACCGCTGGTCCGTATCATGAGTTCCGGATCGGGCATGCCGCGTGTGGCCAAATGCTGGGCAACGCGGTTTTCATCGATATCGTTGAGTGTAATTTCACCCGCTTGTACCTGTTGGGCCACTTGCCGCGCCGCTTCGGTGATTTCCCAACGTGCACTGTAACTCAATGCGAGGGTCAGTGTACAATTCGTATTGTCTGCAGTTTTCTGTATGGCTTCCTGAAGTCGAGCGTAGCATTTCGACGGTAATTGTTCAAGATTACCAATCGCATGGAGTTTCACGCCATTGTCCATCAACGTTTTCGTTTCCTTGTTAATGGTGTTGACGAGCAATTCCATCAATGCAGAAACTTCCAGCTTGGGTCGGTTCCAATTTTCGGTTGAGAAGGCGTAAAGCGTCAGGTACTTGATGCCGATTTCCACAGCTCCCTCCACGGTGTCCCGCACGGCCTTTACACCGTTCTTGTGGCCGAATACGCGCAATTGGCCACGTTCCTTAGCCCATCGGCCATTGCCATCCATGATGATGGCAACATGCTGCGGCAGCCTTGTTTTATCAATTGTGTCCTTAATGTCCATCCTTAATTTGGCGCAAAGTTAAAATTTTTTTGAGGACTTACCGCCACTCTGGGCATCCGCCTTTAAAGATGGTATAGGACAGCGTAATGCCCAGCGTCATAAAGGAATCGTAAGGGCGGCCGTCGCCACGTTGGGTGCCCGGCAGGCCGGTCGGTGGGTCTATGCGGTAAGCTAGGTATTGCCATTGCGTTACCGAATAGCGAGAACTTGGATCACCTGGGTCATTCAAAAAAGGTGGAGTGGTGACCTCTGGGTAATTTCCACTCACATCATCAAGGTAATCGGTGAGCGTGAGGCGATACCCCAATTCCACGCCGACCGACCAAGGTCCGCGGAGGTTATATTTGAAGCCAGCCCCGAAGGGGATCGAGTAAGCGTATTTCTCATAGGGGTCGGGGTTGTCCACTACATGGTATTCCGTTCGTAGTTCGCGGAGTCGTACGGTTTCAGGCGATCCGCCGGTCGTGGAAGGCACGTACCATTTGGGGTCGAAGGAAACCACCCCCACGCCTGCAAAGATGTACGGTGTGTAGACAATTCTTCCCCGCTGGGGCAACCACCTGAAGAAATTGAAGTCAACCACCACCGAAGCTTCCATGATCGGGCCGAAGAATCCCAAGTTGCGGTCGCGGCGCTCTTGCACCCGCGAGTGCCGGTCATGGGCATACGTGTTTGCATACGCAAAATTGCCGCGAATACCCCACGTGTCATCTAGGTTATATTTGACGAAGGCGCCCGCAGCCCAGTCATTGAACGCCAGTGGGTTTTCCGGATTCAGATCACCCATATACCCCGAAGCGCCGCCCTGCAAGCCCAATTCCCATTCCTGGGCTGAGGCTATCAACGGTAGTTGGAAAATAAGCAGCAGTATAGCGATTCGGGTCATGACTCGTAGTCTGTTATCTTTTGTCTAGCGTCTTTTGTCTAGCGTCTCTAATAGTTCCGCGCATCCAATCCCCAAAGGAGCTTATTGCGCAGGGTAGAAAAGTAGCGGTAGTTTTTCATGCGTATCAGTTTAGCTTGGTAATGAGCCTTACGCACCGTAAGCCGGATGTCTGACGATACGGCCGTGGTTTTCGAATCGCACGACAGTAGAAACTTGCCGCTTCGGCTCTCGATGTCGAGTCTCAGCTCCACCTCGTCCGAAATCACCACCGGCCTCACGTTGAGGTTGTGCGGAGAGATTGGCGTAATCACGAAATTGCCGCTTCCCGGCATAAGGATTGGCCCACCGCAGCTCAGCGAATAGGCCGTAGACCCCGTTGGAGTGGCCACAATGATGCCATCGGCCCAATACGCGTTTAGCAACTCACCATTTACATGGGCGTTTATGGTAATCATGGCCGAGCTGTCGGATTTGAAGAGCGTTACATCATTTAGAGCAAAGTGATTCCCATCAAACAGGGTAGTTTGTGCAGACTCTACCGACACCAGTGTCCGCGCCTGGATGTCATAGTTTCCCTTTAGGATAGCATCCATGGCAGTATCAATGTCGTCTTTACTGATGTCGGCCAGAAAACCGAGCCTGCCAAAATTAATACCAGCCACTGGAATACCCGAATCGCCCACGATGGATACAGCAGCTAGCATGGTGCCGTCACCGCCTAAGCTGAGCATGAATCCCACGTCGCTAGGCAAACCGATTTTGGTGGTGTAGGTGTGCAGTTGTTGCGGACAAACCACCTGTTGTTGTTTCAGGAAGTCGTAGAAATCGCCATATATCCACAGTTCGGCACCTTTGGTGGTCAATGAATCGAATAAATGTTGTACATAGGGAATTACCGACGGTTGGAATTCCCTTCCATAAACCGCTATCTTCATGGTGCTACATATTGATATAGTTCATCAGCTGCTCATAGCGGTCGCGTGAGTTGTCGCGGCTATTTTCGTCGTTGTATGTTGATTTAACGGTATAGTCGTGCCGCAAGAAAGCAGCAACGATGGATGAGACATCGGCCGTGTTGACCTTAATGGTCACCTCCAAGCGCGAAGAATCGGTAAACATGCGTACATAAGAGCTGAGTATCTGCGTATTTTCGGCTTCCACAATATGCGCAATGTGCGATAAGGCATTGTCGCGGTTACCCATTTCGAGGATGATGATCCCACCGGGGTGGTTTACGGACATGGTCTGCCCAACGGCGTCGACCACGTCAAGCGGGGTTAATGCCCCTAAGTATAAATGCTGTTCATCGAGCACGGGCAGCAGGTCGAGCGGGTGTACCTGAAAAAAAAGCACGGCATCATAGATGTGTTGAGTGTCGAAGAGGTGCACCTGTTGATACGCACCATGCAATTGCTCCAAGCGTTCATCCTTATTTCCCTGCCCCGATAGCGATTCGTACGAAACGAGCCCTAGAAAAATGTCGTCCTTCACTACGGGCAGTTGCGCTAGTCGCAAATCGGCCATTTTGTCCAGGATGGATTGTTTGCTGTCCGTGGGTGTTACCGCGTAATTACGGTCGGTTATGACTTGGCCTATATTCATGATCGTTATTCCACCTCCTTAATTTATTAAACGATTAGAATGTGCAATCGTTTAATATAAATCCATCCACTTGCCAAAAATAATTGCTTTTGCCGATTTCAACGACTAATTTCATCTAAATTTTTTTATTCATCTATTCTTCGGATTTAGTGGCATTAACAAGATCGCTTCGCTACGTTTTCATTTGCAGGGCGTTTTACGCTTAGGGCACCGCCTAAAACGTATGCTGGAAACACCTTTGTGAAATGACGATGCGAATGGCTGCAAGAAAAAAATGGATTCTTTGTCATACCGCGAATAAACACGCAACAATAGCGGAACTTTTGCTACTTTTGGCTGCTATACCGATTTCGAGGGGAATGCTTGTCGGAAAGTGGTGCAGAGCTTAGCTTATTTTGGAAAACAAAGATAAATACATCGTCATTCGCGACGTCATCCGGAAAAAGAATCCGGGGTTGTTGCGTTGGATGCCTCGGTTTGTGTTGCGTTACATCGAGCGGGTAGTGCATGAAGATGACATTAACCGGGTAATGGATAACATCGGCCATTTACATGGGTTGGAATTTGTGGATGCGCTGATTGGCGAACTGGGTGTTATTGTCGAGTTGACTGGCGAAGAGCACATTCCGGAGACCGGAGGGGTCATTTTTGCATCTAACCACCCGCTGGGCGGGTTGGATGGGGTCGCTTTTATGCATGCACTGGGTAAATACCGCCGCGATATCAAATTCCTGGTCAACGACATCCTGCTCAACATCAAAAACCTACAGCCGCTTTTTGTGGGGGTAAACAAGCACGGTGCTCAAGGGCGCCAAGGCATCCGCCAGATCGAAGAGGCATATGCGCAAGACCAAGCATTGCTGGTTTTTCCGGCTGGACTGGTATCGCGTAAGCGGCATGGGCGAATCGCAGACCTCGAATGGAAGAAAAGTTTTATCGTTAAAGCCAGAAAATACCAACGGGACATTGTACCCGTCTATATCGATGGGAAAAATTCCAGCTTTTTTTATAATTTCGCTCGCTTACGGGAAGCAATCGGTGTAAAAACCAATATTGAAATGTTTTACCTCGCAGACGAAATGTTTAAGCAGAAAAACAAAAAAGTTACCATCCGTGTAGGAAAACCAATATCTTATACTTATTTTGACAGCTCTAAAAGTGAAAAGGAGTGGGCTGATGAGGTTAAACGGACCGTATACAATTTAGCTCCTGAAAACTAACTATATGCAAGAGATCATAGCACCTGTTGACATCGATTTAATCAAGAAGGAGCTTACGCAAGAGGCATTTATCCGTTATACCAATAATGGCAATAATGAAATTTACCTGATCAATCATCGCCACGCGCCACATACGGTGCGGGAAATCGGGAGGTTGAGGGAACTTACCTTCAGGGCAGCCGGTGGCGGTACGGGGATGGCGCTGGATCTCGATGATAACGACACGGGCGAAGACGCCTATGACCAGCTGATTGCATGGAATCCGGAAGATGAGGAGATTATTGCCGGTTACCGGTTGATAAAGTGCAAAGATGTGGGAGTGAATAGCCACGGAGATATCAATCTGTCTACCGCGCATTATTTCCATTTCTCTCCCAAGTTCATCGCGGAATACCTGCCCTATACCATTGAGTTGGGTCGTTCTTTCGTGCAACCCAAGTACCAGCCGGGCAAAGATAACCGCAAAGGGCTATTTTCGCTTGATAACCTGTGGGACGGGCTGGGTGCGGTGGTCAAACTCAACCCCGATGTGAAGTACCTGTTTGGCAAAGTCACCATGTATCCGCATTATAACCGTGAAGCCCGCGACCTCCTTATCCACTTCATGCACCATTATTTCCCCGATCGTGAGCAACTGGTATGGCCCATCAAACCGTTAAACTATTTCAGCGACGAAGCCATCTTCAACCACACGTTCGACGGGTTGGAATATAAAGAGGGGTATAAACTATTGAATAGCCGCGTTCGAGCATTGGGCGAAAACATCCCACCGTTGATCAATACGTATATGAACTTGTCTTCAACCATGATGACTTTCGGTACGGCTATCAACGATGAGTTCGGTACCGTTGAAGAAACCGGAATCATGATTACTATCGACGATATTTTCGAAAGCAAGAAAGAGCGCCATATCTCCACATACGAACGAGACAAGGACTTAGGCAGCCGCCATCTAGCCTCCGGTTAGCAACGCCTTGGCGATGGCCGATATGGTTTTGCCGTCGGCCTGTCCGGCAAGTCGCTGGTTGGCTAAGCCCATCACTTTTCCCATATCTTTGGCGGTTGCAGCACCCGTTTCGGTGATAACTTGCTTCACGATTTCTTCTACCTCCGCCTGACTCAGCTGCTTGGGCAGGAATTCTTCGATAACAGCCAGTTCCTCCATTTCGATGGTATAAAGGTCGTCGCGGTTTTGCTGCTGGTAGATATCAGCCGACTCCCTGCGTTGCTTTGCCAACTTCTGCAATACGCTGATCTCGGTCGCTTCCGTAAGCACTTCGGTAGGGCCCTTTTCGGTTTTAGCTAACAGGATGGCCGCCTTGATGGCACGAAGGCCGCGTAGGCGGCTATTGTCTTTGGCCAGCATAGCCGATTTGATTGCTTGATCTATCTTGTCTTGTAAAGCCATTTCAGTGATTTTTTGGAGAATCAAAGGTAGTCATTCCAGTTGGTAATCCGATGACCGACGAGGTTTCAACTCAAAAAGACCATGAATCTACCCTTTTTTATTTCTCGCATTTATAGTTGTATATCACAGCAACTTTATCTAAGTTTGAAGGCAAATTGTTATTTATTATGTCAACAACAATAGAAAAGAGACCAGCACGGAAAACAGTAAACAACGCAAACGAAACCCATTATTACGTTACCCTGGCGATTGCCGTAGCAATTGGCATGGTTGGTACGTTTTTACGGTTTGTTCAAGATTCCACCTTGCTCTCCGCAATATCATGGATTTTACTGGCCATTGGTTGGCTTATCGTATTCCGCGTAGTATTCCGGATTATTAAATAACGTTAAACTGCCTAACTCGTAATGTAGCTTTGCAATTGGGAGATGGTCTGCTGTTGGTCCTCGATGATCGATTTGACCAAGTCACCAATGGAAATGATGCCGACCACTGTTCCGCCATCCAGCACAGGGAGGTGCCTGAAGTGGTTGTTGGTCATCAGCTGCATGCATTGATCAATCGCTTCATCTGGTGTAATGGTATGCGGATTTTTGGTCATTACCTCGCTGATTGCCGTGTCCTTGGATGATTTTCCCTGCAAGATGATTTTACGGGCGTAATCCCGCTCGGTAAATATTCCTTTTAACTGTTCATCTTCGGTAATCAGCAAGGCGCTGATATTTTTTTCCATCATGATCTTCAACGCGTCCAATACGGAGGCGTCGGGGCTGGCAGCGTGTACAACAGCCGGTTTGTTGTGGAGAATGTGCTTAACGGTCTTCATGATTATTGCTTTATATTTATTGGATAGCTCTATTAATCAGCGAGATCGCTGCATGAATTGCGCAAACACGACGATAGCGATTACCATAGGTGTTTTCGCAAACACACGATAAAGTTACCATTAATCCACAAGAAAACCTAATTTATCCAGCAAGCCCCGGAGGCCACACCTGCCAGGGGATGCGCGAAAGGATGAAGATCAACGCAATGAGGTAAAATGCCAGTACGGTTCCGTTCTGCTTTTTGGCTATTGTTAGCTTTTTTGCTTTTGAATAACCCACGGTAATCAACACGATGGCAATCAACATCATGAGCGGATGCTCAAGAAAATAGAGACGTGAGGTACTTATTTTCATTGCCTCGCCGGAAGCCGCTTTGATGCCCAGTGGCGACACAAAGTAGGTGATAAGACCCACTACCAATTGCAGGTGTGCACATATCAATCCCAGGAGCGCCATTTTACGGTTATAGCCCTTGTTCTGTATGTAAGCAAACAGCACGTAAAGAATGGAGATGAGCAAGCCTGCTAGCAGTACGTATGCCAGTGTAGAGTGTAGGTGTTTGAATCCGATGTACATGTTCTTTAGTTGTTAGTCGTTAGTTGTTAGTCTTTAATCCTTGTTCTTTTTGTCTTTAATCTTTGCTTGCTCTTCCTGTCTTTAATCGTTGTTTTTTTTGTGGTAAGCTAAAACCGCTCTTCGCCTACCGCTTTAAATTCGGAGCCAGTTTTCCATTTCGGGAAAGTCCGCTCACGGCTAAGTGTATAACCCACCGCGAATACGATTTGGATGTCTTCAATCATGCCACTTGCATCCCACGTCTCGTCATATTCATCGCTCACATGGTGATACCGTTTGGCGAATGCGTCGCGCAGGTGGGCAACCTCAGCGCTGTCTTTGCCGGTAACGTTGCTGCCGCTTCCCGTGTATAGTGCTGGTACGCCCACCTTGGCAAAATTAAAATGGTCCGAACGGAAAAAACTACCCGCAGAAGGGTTTCCCCCCGCTACCACGGTGCGTCCTTGCCGTTCGGCAGCTTGCATTACATAATCATCCATATCGGAATGGCCGAGTCCGATAACAGCGATGTCACTGGTACGTCCTATCGGACTCAATGCATCGATATTGATGTTGGCCACGGTTTTCCCCAAGGGATACACGGGGTGGCTGGCATAATAGGCCGAACCCAACAGGCCCTGCTCTTCTGCGGTGACCGCTAAGAACAGGATGGAGCGTTCAGGCGGCGTCTCCAACGATTTGAAAGCTTTTGCCAGTTCAAAAAGTGCAGCAATGCCGCTGGCGTTGTCGATAGCCCCGTTGTATATCGAGTCGCCGTCGACCGGTTCGCCAACGCCCAAGTGATCCCAATGAGCAGTGTAAATGAGGTATTCATCCGGGTATTTGCTGCCGGACACCTTGCCCAGTACATTGTTGGAAGTCGATTTGCGGACGTCGTTTGCTATCGATACGCCGGTAGTGACGTCTATCGGCACCGGTTTGAACCCTGGCTTCTTCGCGCGGGCAATCAAGTCGGTGTGGCCGGCCAGTTCAAAAAGCCTGTCGGCAGCCTCCGTGGTTATCCAGCCTTCGAATGCCGCAGGTAAGGATGCTCCATCGGGTGTCTCCAGCGCCAGCTGTGGACCCGTCCATCCGGTCCGCACCACATTCCAGCCGTAACTGGCAGCATCCGTATCGTGGATAATCAACACGCCGGTGGCTCCCTGCCGGGCCGCCTCCTCAAATTTGTATGTCCAGCGACCGTAATACGTCATCGTATCGCCCTTAAAAAGACCATCATCATAAAATCCCGGATCGCCCACCATCACCACAACCGTCTTGCCATTTGCATCCAGTCCGGCATAGTCATCCCACTGGTATTCGGGTGCAACGATACCAAATCCGGCAAATACCAACGCTGTTTCCGAAATGTTTATTTGTGCGTCAGTCCGCGGACTGCCTATCACATAATCATCCAGGTAACCCAAGCGGAGTTCTTTGCCTCCTTTATTGAAGACAAGTGAAGAGCCCGGAGCTGACGTAATTTCGACCATGGGAACTTCCTGGAAATAGCTGTCGCCGTTTCCCGGTTCCAGTCCGATTTTCTGGAACTCATCAGCAATATAATTCACGGTGAGCGTATCGCCCTTGGTAAATGGCTTGCGGCCGAGGAAGTCATCCCCCGAAAGGGTTTTCACATACGTAGTGAAGCTTTCGGTGTCGATGACGGGTAAGTCGAAGCCTTCAGATACATCGCTGCTATCCGGACCGCCGCATGAGGCCAATGTCAATGCCGCAATGCTAAAAGCTGCTATACCAACAAAAGAGAATCTCTTCATAGCCATGAAATAGGTGCTAAAGTACGGAATAAATATTTAATCGCCATCAGCTTTCTCGTGTTTCACCGGTATAACTTCAGCCACCGGACTGAATAGGTATATACGTCGGGTTGCCACTTCAATGCAGCGGTACCGCTTCCTGATTTTTTCCTTTTTCTGAAATACGCGGCCATTTTTGAGGGAGAATACGGTGTTTTCCGGTAGTTGCTCTACGGTGTGCACCGGATTTTCCGGGGCGTCGTATCGTTTCAATACACGGTAAAGCTGGAGGTCCGTGCAACTTGAAGCAGCTGGATTATCTAGGTAACGGACAATGGCCTGTTGAATGTCGGCGGGAAACAAACCCAACCGGATAAAGGGGCGCATAAGCTCCCGGAAATCTGATTTCCACTCCGGCCCATGGGGTTTCACCTTGTTCTTGTAGGTGTTCCATGTCTTCAGGTGGGCAAATTCGTGTACCGAGGTGATAAGAAAAGCGTAGGGATTGAGGTTATGATTTACCGAGATACGGTGTCCCTTTCCGCCATAAGGTGGCCGGTAGTCACCCAGTTTCGAGGTTCGGCTCCGGCTTATGCGGAACTGGCAGCCGCTGTCGTTGATCCACCGCGAGATGATTGGCGTGGCCAAGGCGGGCATGTATTTACGGAGCTGTGCGCTGTAATCCTCCATCGGTGCAAACATAAACTAAACATGGCAGTAATCATAGGCGAGAATAAGCGATCTTCGAAAAATAACAACAAAGTTTTTGCTATTTTACGATAATTTCGTAGCTTTACGCCAAAGTCGTAATTGGTATGGAGAAACTGACAATACAGGAAGAAGAAGCGATGCAATTGGTGTGGCGCAATGGAGGTGGTTTCGTCAAGGAACTGCTAGATAGTATGCCGGGGGAGAAGGTGCCCTATACCACCTTGGCATCGACCCTGGCCAAGCTGAAAACCAAAGGGTACGTCAAAACCGTACGGTATGCCAATGCCTACCGGTATGAACCGCAGATTGCCGAGGAAGATTACAAGAAAGCTTACATGAACGGGTTTGTAAACAACTACTTCCGTAATTCATACAAGGAGCTGGTAAGTTTCTTTGCCAAGGAAGAGAAAATCAGTGCCGATGAACTCGACGAAATCCTCGACATGATCAAGAACGAACGAAATAAATAGCTATGCCGGAGAGTGTTCTTTATTTGCTGAAAGCCAATCTAGCCATCCTCCTGTTTTATGTCGGGTATCGGTTGTTGCTACGTAAGCTCACGTTTTACACACTCAACCGATTTTACCTGTTGTTTGCGTTGCTCTTTTCGTTCAGTTACCCCTTGGTTGATCTTGCGGGGCTGTTTGAAACACCGGTGCAGGAGCTACCGGGTGAAGTGGTGTACCTTATCCCCGACTGGGAGCAAGTACCTGCCGCCGCGTTCAACGGATGGCCTTTCATTATTGGCTTAATCGGCGTTGGGGCCGTGTGGTTCGCGGCCAAATTCGTCGTCCGCTTGTTCAGTTTACGGCGTCTCCACGGACAGTCGCAGCCGGCTACGTGGCAGTGGTTCCGCTACCGACAGGTATTTGCACCCATTCGGCCGTTTTCGTTTTGGCGCAACATCTATGTAAACGTACATAACCACGCTGACAGCGAACTGACGGAAATATTCAAGCACGAGCAGGTGCACGTGCGTGAGCTGCACACGGTGGATGTGCTGCTGGCCGAGGTGTTTTGTGTGCTGTGCTGGTTCAACCCGGGCATGTGGTTGCTTCGCCATGCCATCCGCGAAAACCTCGAGTTTATTACCGATCGGAGCGTGCTTCGGAGCGGGGTCGACAAGCAAGCCTACCAATACAGCCTATTGGGAGTCGGCCGGCAGTTGGAAGCCTACCCGGCTATAGTCCAGGGCTTCAATTTCAAAAACCTAAAAACACGTATTATGATGATGAATAAAAAACATTCTTCGCGGTTGCACTTGGGTAAGTACTTGGTTGCCGTGCCTGTTATCGCCGTTTCAGTATTGTTTTTCACGATGAGCCGCGCGGCTTACCAACCTACTATCGAGGCACCGCGGCACGGAGCACCGCAGCAAGATACTACAAAAACCAAGCGCGACAAGCCGATTGCCGAGATTGTCGGCACACTTCCGGATAGCGGGCGTGCCCCCTTAATAATTTTGGATGGTAAGGAGCAGAAAAACGGGTTTGATATCACCACGCTTGACGCCAGCACGATTGCCAGCGTCAGCGTGCTGAAGGACGCTAACGCCACGGCCATTTACGGCCACCGCGGTATCCATGGGGTCGTCCTTATCACCACCAAAGCGAAGGCAGAAAGAGATGCCGCTGGGCCCGATACCACCGAACTCCGTAAAATACGGATAATCGACGACGGCAAGTCGGACGCGTCCAAGAAGGAAGAACCATCAGCCGCCAACGATTTAAACGACGTACTTATTGTTGTCGATGGGGAGGAATCCTCTGTGGCGGCGGTCAGTAAACTGTCGCCCGACGATATCAAGGCCATGAATGTGCTTAAAGGAGCATCAGCGACGGATAAATATGGTGACAAAGGAAAGAAAGGAGTGATTGAGGTGACGACCAAAAAGGGGAAATAAACGTTTACCGATTCACATTCCTCACAATTGTTACAAACCCTTTGAACGTTTGCCAGTGCCCGCTGTGCAACCGCAACTCGAAGATGTAGTAGTACGTCCCTTCACTTAGGGATGCGCCATCCCAGTCGTTCTTATACGCGGTAATGTTATACACTTCGTTACCCCAGCGGTTGAAAATCAACAGCCGGTTCTCGGGGTAGAATTCCAAGCCACGGATTTCGAAGCGGTCGTTTAGCCCGTCGCCATTCGGTGTAAAGCCGTTCGGTATCTCCAGCGCTACGATTTCCACCGTTGCTTCCGCTTCGTTGTCGGCGGGGTTGCTATCCGGCTCGGCGCTTGTTACAACAGCTAGCTGGGGTGCCATGCCTTTCTCGTTGGCCCGTACACTGATGGTGAGTATTTCGGATTGCCCCGGAGTCATGTCGCCCGGGAGCCATGTAAGTTCCCGTGTGGCCATGTTGTAATTAACCTCGCCGGCGTAGGCGCCCAGTACTGTTTCATAGATTACATTTGCAGGCAGCTTCGCAGTTACCACCACCCCCGTTGCCGTATGGCTGCCATTATTCACCGCAAGGAGTTGATAGCTGAATAGCTCGTTGATCATGGCGAGGTGCCGGTCGGGCGTATTGTGTATCTGCATGTCTACAACTACTGGCTCTCCACCGGGGTCGACGATCACTTCCACGGGGTCGGAGAGGTCTGAGTTGCAGTCGGTGCCCAATGCCATTACGGTGTAGATGCCTGCTTCCGAAACGATAAGTCGTTGGTCGTGGAAGCCGTTTATCGGTTTGCCATTGTGGAACCATAGGTAGGAGAGGGCGTTGGCGGCATCTGCGCGTAAGGTCACGGAGCTACCCTGCACTAGGTGCACGGACTGCCCAGTCTGTGCCGAAACATAGCTTGCTATGCACAGCATCAGTACTACCCACGTATACCTCAACCACTGGACCATTGGTTTCCCGTTCTTAAGGAAAGTAATTAAAAGGGTGTCATTTCGGCGAAGCATAGGGAGGATCCCTTTGCCGCCGAAATGACGATGTAGTCCCTGTTGTATTTGCTTCCGCTTTTGTGTGCTATTAATCCGTTACCCCTTCGACGGTGATATGCGGCTTGCCTGGTTGTGGAGTTACGAAGACCACGCTCGCTAAGTCTTGATCCGCTCCCCCAAACCACTGGCGATAGATCGCGTGGACACGTTTACGTGCATTATCCGTTTCAGCCCCGTCATAGTCGCGAGTTTTGACTGTATATTCTACCTCAACAAAGAATTTATAAGAACCAATAGTAGCTATAGTCGGTGTGAACTCATTTGTATTTGATACGACGATTGCTTCAGGCTGCGCAACAGCAGCACCAATATCCACTTTGGTAGGGTCTATTGTGGGGAAGTCAGCTATATCATCAGCAAAAATATCAGTTGCATGTTCTGATTTAACCGCATACCAGGTGTATTTGAGCTCAAAACCGTTCGCGATGGCGGGATCACCAGTATAGCCGCCATCATAAGCAACGGTGGCAGTCATTTGTACGTTTTGCTGGGTTGCTGCATCAATTTCGCAGTACTGTAATAATAATCCATTCTCTCCTGTGTGTGTAGTGGTAACGGCAAGTGGTGGTAATACGTATACTACGAATGTTTCGTCTTCTACGGTACATAATTCTGAATCGTCTGCACCTTCAGGAATGATGTAGCCCTCTACTCGGAAGTAATGATAACCGGGAGCAAGATTCGTAACAGTGTGTTTGTTTGGGTCTGTGTCCAAGCCTACTGTTTTATCGGTGCCCCCAACTGCTAGACCATAGTCTGCCACGGCAGCGTTGTTATCTTGTCCCATATAGAACCATTTGTACATCGTAAATTCGAGCGCATCTCCACCAGTACGAGTGGCATGATCTTCCACTAAACTTGCAACTAGCGTTAACCCTGAACCTGGTGCGGTTGGATTGTAGAAAAGAACAGCATGAAGGGATTCGTAATCGCTATTGCCGCCTGTCAAGAGTGGTGTGATGGCCGTTACACGGCCCGCATCACTTATTGGAGTTTCTGGACCTACCAGAATTTGGGCCTGCGGGTCTTTGTCGATACTCTGAGCTTGTGCTAATGTGATGAATGTTGTTAAAAATAGACCCACCAGACCTAGTTTTAACATTGTTTTTGTCGTTTTCAAATCCATTTTACTTAGTTTTTATTTTGTTCATTTATATATTTCGGTGATCTTTAATTATGTATATCGGTGATGGTGAGGTGAGGCTTGCCGGGTTGGGGAAGTACGGTTACCTTGAACGGTACCCTTGCTGAAACATAGGTATCGCTATCTACAGCTTCCACCCAGTAGGTGAAAACCCCTTCCGTCGCAAACGTTGGTAGTGATATTTGTAGAGATGAAGTTGTCTCTGCTATGGGTGACCCACCGGTTTCGTTAGAGTATACTCTGTATTTATATCCAGGTTCGAAATGAGATAACTGAATGCTTGCCTGCTCTTTTTCGCAAATCTCCTTCGATGGTGACAGTAACAGTGGTTTGGAAATAAAAAATGCAAAATAGTAACGGCCTATAGATCCAGCACTCAAGACTCCACCTATCCAAAAACGAACACCATCGAACTCAACAAGATCTTGAGAATCTTCCGGAACAGGGATGGTAAACTCGACAGGTTGATTTTCTGACAATAGCCCTAGCAGGTCCAAAAGTTGGCCGTCAGAATAAGCCTCTCCAACCGTAGTTGCGTCGTCTCCAACCGTTCGTACAATCGAAATACCGCTTAGAAGCGACAAAACAGCGGGAGGTGGTGTCAACTTCACGTATATAGGGGAGTTGGGAGCAGGTAAATTACCGCTAGGGAATCTAATCGATTGCCACGCTTCCAAACCACCTAATGCTACAAGTCGAAGCTGAGAGGAGTTATCCAAATCACCATCTATCGCATTTGATCTGTTTTCAACGCCACTGACGCCTAACAAAATTCCTGCTATTCCCGGACTATATACAGAATTTATTAGGTCTCGGTTTCCATACACCCTTTGCCCATACCCTTCCTTCACCGCGCCGACTAGCAACGCAGCGCAGACCACCACTAAACGTAGGCGTGAAAAAGAGGTAGATGTAACGTGATAGTACATAATCAAATCATAGGCAAGGGGTATGAATCTGGCGTGTGATTGACGTGGTATGCGAAAAATCAGATTAAGCGTTGTTTATTCATGTGTGGCAAAATGTTATTGTCTGAACAAAGTTAGCAAGCACTTTAAGGGAAAGCTTTGTTCATCTTATTCATGTTCATTCCGTTCGTACGGAAATCCATAACGGTCTATTTTACGACGGCAATGAGTCTATACTACACGGGTGTACTTCAGGAGTTAACCGATCAGGGCGGGCTTCAACAGTAGACTATCTCGCTTTTTGGTGACAATCCGGGGGAATTGCAGATAATCCGATTCGTCACTACATTGTCTGTTTAACAAATTTTAACAGTTTGAGGGTTAAACCGGCATGTGTTTTGAGTATCCTTAATCATAAAATTGTCTTTTCATAATTTAGGTTTATAATTGGTTAGTTTGAAAGCCCCGATTCTCCCCGTTTCGGGGCTTTTGTTTGCGCTCATTTCAGTTTTTTCCAACAATTCCGTTTGTTGACTGTCATCCTGAATAAGACTAAAAGAATGAAACATGGAAGGACGATATCAGATTTCCGGTAAAGGGCATTATTCACGCAGACAGTTTGTAGGTGAGCTTTCGCTGATTAGTATGGGCGGGATGGCCTTTGCCAGCCTGCAAGGACTAAGTGGCTGTGCCTCCGGTAGCGGAGAGCAAACTGAGCGACAAGCCCGCGAGCAACCGGCCGACCACAAACTTGGAATTGCACTGGTTGGATTAGGCCAATATAGTGAAGGTCAATTGGCACCTGCTTTGGAAGAGACCGCGCATTGTTACCTGGCAGGCATCGTCACTGGCACGCCTGACAAAATCGGCAAATGGCGCCGCAAATATGACATCCCGGAGAACAACGTATATAATTACGAAAACTTCGATTCGATAACCTCAAATTCCGATATCGATATCGTGTATGTGGTATTGCCAAACGCGATGCACGCAGAATATACCATCCGCGCATTGGAAGCAGGAAAGCACGTTATCTGCGAAAAGCCCATGGCAGTTACCGTTGCCGATTGCGACCGAATGATTGCCGCAGCCGTAAAAGCGGGAAAAATGCTTTCCATTGGTTACAGGCTTCACTTTGAGCCACACAACATGGAAATGATGAAATTCGGACAGGAGAAAGAGATGGGTGAAATAAAACACATCATCGCCGAAAATGGCATGGAAAGCACCGAAGGCTGGAGGCTGGATAAATCGCTGGCCGGCGGCGGCCCACTAATGGACGTGGGCATCTACTGTGTGCAGGGCGCTCGGTATACCCTCGGCATGGAGCCCATTGCCGTTACCGCCCAGGAAGGCCCGAAGACCGACCCGGAAATGTTTAGTGAAGTAGAAGAATCCTTGACTTGGCAGATGGAATTTCCGGGCGGAATAACCGCGCTATGCAAGACGAGCTATTCCGAGAACATGGACGTCCTGCGGGCCGAAGCGGAACACGGTTGGGCCAAGCTCGAACCGGCTTATCCCTACGGCGGGATTAAAGGGGAAACTTCTGAAGGCGGAATGGATTGCGCGGAAGTAAACCAACAAGCCTATCAGATGGATGATTTTGCTAAGGCGATTAAAGAAAGCCGGCCTACGCCCGTGCCCGGCGAGATGGGTAGGCAGGACGTGAAGATTCTGCAAGCCATTTACCGGGCTATGGAAAGTGGCGATCGGGTGGAAATTTCATTTTAACATTTCTTAACATTTCCATTGTAACAAAACAGGGGCGATAGGCGTTATATAGTCAGTTAGTAAAATTTGTAAAATTGTCTTTTCATAATTTAGGTTTATAATTGGTTAGTTTGAAAGCCCCGATCCTCCCCGTTTCGGGGCTTTTTTACCACCATCCCGCTATGGAGAAAGATTTTACCGCTGTCTTTTCCACCCCCTTATTTTGTCTCCTTTTCCCAACTCCATTACCAAGTAGCAGTGGTATCTTTGTAATAAACGACGATTAAAATAACACAGTATGGGCAAAATAATTGCAGGAATCAATATGACGCTTGACGGGTTTTGCGATCATACGTACGGCATTGCAGACGATGAATTGCATCAGCATTACAGTGAGCTATTGGGTAATATCGGCACCATTCTATACGGAAGGATAACCTATCAACTGATGGAATATTGGCCCCCGGTCGTTAAAAATCCTACCGGCAACCATGCAATTGATGAATTCGCAGTAATCATGGACAGCGTTCCCAAGATTGTCTTTTCCCGGACGCTAAAAAAGGTGGGTTGGGAAAGTGCGCGGATTGCAACGCGAAGTTTCGAAGACGAAGTTTTGGCACTCAAGCAACAATCGGATAAAGACATTTTGATAGGTAGCCCGAGTTTGATTGTAGCCGCTAGAGAACTTAACTTAGTTGACCAATACCAACTCTGTGTACACCCCGTTATCGTAGGGAAAGGCTTACGGTTATTCAATAACATAGGCGATATGACGTTGCTAAAGCTCGTAAAGACTAAAATATTCGGTTCGGGTGCCATCGTGCTGTATTACGAGCCAGTAGAAAACACGGCCGGATCGGTGCAATAATCCCAGCGACGTAACTGTTTTGGGTAGACGGATAGGTATTTCGTAGTTTTGTGCCATTATGGTTAAGCAGTATCGTAAGTTGCTTATCGGATCGGTAGTTGTTGTCTTTGGCACATTACTGGTTCAGGATTTCCTGCAACGTCAGGGACCGGCAGATTTAAAAGGTGGGTTTGAGGAAATCGCATTTGCCCGGAACGAACAGAACAAGGGCGGTATTGTGCGAATATACGCGTTCAGCGTAGCCGACACCAATGACGCTGATTACCTGGCATGCGGGGAGCTGTTACCCCACAACGACTACGGCAGCGTAACGAAAGCCTACTTTTTCCGGGCTGACAAAGCTACTCCTAAATCCCTCCAGCTCGAACCGCCCCACTTTGATACCGTGCGCTTCCATCCTGTAGCCGTTTATCTCAAAAACAAGGATGGTGTAGGGAACGTAAGTACATTTGTTTCCAAGTAAACTATTATCGCGATTATTGCCGATACAACCCCGTTTCTGCCTATACCGGCTGTTCAGTCCCGAAACAGCTTTTCTTAACACGCGCCTAATTCAGTGTTAATAACCCGCATGTAATTTTGCCGGAAAATCAGTGTTTTCATCAAAATCAATGTGATTTTTTGTCATTATTACTCATCAACATGAAGAATTTTTTACAACGTAAGCAAAGACCATGGCAGGCACTCACAGCGGCTACAGCTCTTGCATTTAGCATGTTTTTACAACAACAGAATGTTTATGCCAGGAATGGCTTGGCCCAGCCGAAACATGAACGGCAGGCAGAAATCCATCTCTCTGGAAATGCCATTCAGCAAATCGTTTCAGGAAGGGTAGAGGGTGAACCCGGAGTTCCGCTATCGGGAGTTTCTGTCGTTAATCAAACAACCGGAGCTGCTACAGCTACAGACGACGCCGGACGCTTCACCTTGGCTGCAAGTGTGGGCGATGTGATCCAGTTTTCATTCATGGGCTACCAGACCCGAGAAATCCTGTTTGAAGGAAAAGCAATCGATGTAGTGATGGAGGCTGGAGTATCAGCAATGGATGAAGTGGTTGTTACCGCTATCGGCATTATGCAACAGAAGCGTAAGATAGGATATGCCACTCAGGAGGTAAAGCCGGAGGTACTTCAGCAATCAAAAACCATGAACGTAGGGTCGGCGCTTTCTGGGCAGGTAGCCGGTCTGATCGTCAATAATCCCACGGGCATTTTTCAGGCCCCAACGTTTAGCCTGAGGGGTAACACGCCGTTGATTGTGATAGACAATATCCCGGTGGAAACCGATTTTTATGACATTCCCAGTCAGAACATCGAAAGCATCAACGTGCTGAAAGGAACCGCAGCTTCAGCACTTTATGGATCGAGAGGAAAAAACGGTGCAATTATGATCACCACCAAACAGGCCAAAGGTGACCGGCTGGAAATCAGTGTGGGTACTACCAATATGTTTAGCGCTGGGTTTACCGTGTTTCCGGAGAGCCAAAGCGAGTTTGGAAGTGGTTCAAATGGAAAGTACGAGTTTTGGGACGGAGCCGATGGCGGCATCTCCGATGGGGACATGACTTGGGGCCCTAAACTGGACATCGGGTTGAAAATACCGCAATGGAACAGCCCGATACGCGATAAGGTAACCGGCGAGGAAATTCCGTGGTGGGGGGATGTAAGCGGAACCATTTACGAAGACAAATCGCGCTATGAGCGTGTGCCGATAGATTGGGTTAGCTACGATAATCTGGGTGATTTCCTCGGAACGGGAATCATTACCGAAAACAACATGACCGTATCGTACAAAACCGAAAAGGCCCGTATTTTTGTATCAGGAAAATATGCGTTCCAGCAAGGACAGGTGCCAAATTCGAAGTTGCATTCTGGTGGGGTGAACATGAATAGTTCCTACCATTTCAGCGATAACCTACAGTTGGATGTAAACTTGTCTTACAATAAAGTCAACTCACCCAACTACCCCCGCTATGGCTACGGCCCCCGAAACCATATGTACACCATTTTGCTTTGGATGGGTAACGACGTGAACGGACAGGATCTAAAAAAACACATGTATATACCAGGGCAGGAGGGTTACCGCCAAGCGAACTATAACTATGCATGGTACAACAACCCCTATTTTGCGAATACGGAGCTTACGCAACATCACGACCGGGATATTCTACATGGTCAAGGCAGCCTTACGTGGCGCATTACCCCAAAGCTGACGTTGAGCGGACGTGCAGCGGCCCGTCAACACATGGTGTTTGAAGATATGAAGAGCCCCAAATCGTATATGAATTATGGGGATTCAAGAAACGGAGATTATAAGATGTGGACCAACAACAGGCTCAACTTCGATGCGGACATACTGGCTTCATATAACGAGCAATTCTCGGATAATTTTGGGTTGACCATCAATGCCGGCTCAGCGACGTTTGCCCGTACGCTACGCACGGGCCATCAGTCTACCGACGGGTTGGTGGTGCCGTTTGTATATAGCCTCAATAACACCCAAGGGCCGGTCAGGGCAGAAAATCACCTGGAAGAAAAAGTAATCCGGAGTGCTTATGGGTCTGTCAGTTTCGATCTGTTCCGATCCACTTACTTGAACTTTTCGGGTAGGAACGACTGGTCATCTACCCTCGCAAAAGATAACTACTCCTACTTCTATCCGGCGGTGTCGTTGAGTACCATGGTTTCAGATTATTTCCGCCTGCCTGAGCAGATCGACTTCGTAAAACTGTATTCTTCATGGGCACAGGTATCCAATGACTTAGACCCTTACAGAACCAGCGCTACCTACGTGAAAGATGTTACTTACGGCTCCACACCCTCAGTTTCTTACCCCGAGGGTATCGTCAATCCAGACATACTTCCTGAAAAATCAACATCGCTAGAGCTGGGAGCAGCTTTTGCCTTGTTCAAAAACCGATTGTCCGTAGACTTCACGTACTATAATATAACAGATGAAAACCAGATTATAGACCTTAGCATTTCGGAAGCTTCCGCCTTCAAATCGAGAAAGGTAAACGGGAACAAATACCGCACGAACGGGTATGAGGTGATGCTATCTGCCACTCCGGTACAGCGCCAAGATTTTCAATGGAATTTCGGACTTAATTGGACGCATTCGGTAAAACGACTGACCGAAATATACGGGAGTCAGAGCAAATTCGGCAATCTACAGCTAAACGACCGCGCTGATGCCTACTACGATCAGGTATGGCAGAAGTCGGCCGACGGGCAGGTCATCCTCAACCCCAATACCGGTATGCCTATCCGTGATACCTATCCTACGATACTGGGTCATTTCCGGCCGGATTGGCAGTTTGGGTTCACCAATACATTCCGGATTAGCGATTTTATGGTTAACCTGGATATCGATGGCTCCATCGGTGGGGTGATGCGTTCGCAGACGATCGAGAAGATGTGGTGGGGAGGAAAGCACCCTTCATCTACCCTGTACAGACAAGCCGAATACGATGCAGGGCAAAATGTGTATAAGCCTGACGGTGTGGTGGTAACCGGTGGTGAGCTGGTGCGCGACGTCAATGGGAACGTGGTGTCTGATACACGTACCTACCAACCGTTTGCCGATGCGGTGAGCTGGCAGACTTGGAGTCAGATTTATCCCTACCAGGCCCGCGTTAGCGAAGATGAAAATGAATTCTTTGCGAATGTATACGACCGGTCGTTTGTAAAACTTAGGCGGCTATCCATCGGCTACGACCTGAATAAACTGATTAAGTCAACGCGCATGCGGTCCTTTGATGCCTCACTGTTCGGTTACAACCTGGCGATGTGGAAAAATATCCCGTATGTCGACCCAGATTTTGGCATTGGCAACGATGACAACCTGCAAGATCCTTCCACACGTTATATTGGCTTGTCACTAAACGTCAAATTTTAATCTTATCTCAACGATCATAAACAACAATAACATGAAAAGGATATCCTATCAATTGTTCATACTGCTTGCCGTGGGCACCATAATATCGGTGGTTTCGTGTAAGAAGTTGGGCGAAGTGAATGTCAATCCCAATCAGGCTGCTACTACGCACCCGCAAGCACAATTGACCAAAGTACAATGGGATGCGTTCAGAACCTGGCGAGGTACCGGGCCGCTCTATGTACTGAAAATGCTGGTACAGACGGATGGGGAAAACGCTAACCAGATATACAGCTGGCAACGAGGGAGTTTTGAACAGTACGATTTGCTGCGTAACGTAGTCAAAATGCAAGAAGAGGCCGAAAAAATCGATGCAAAAAGCTATGTCGCTTTGGCTAAGTTTTTCCGGGCATACTATTTCTACAACTTGACCTTGCACTTCGGAGATATCCCTTATTCGGAAGCACTGAAAGGCGAACGTGAAAGTATCTTTACGCCGAAATACGATACGCAGAAGGAGGTGTTCTTAGGCATATTGGCCGAGCTTAAAGAAGCTAACGACCTGCTGGCGGAGAATGCCGACATCATCACCGGTGATATTATATATCAGGGAGATGGCGCGCAGTGGCAGAAACTGGTCAATGCCTTCCGTCTGAAAGTATTGATGACCTTGTCTAGTAAAGAAAATGATCCAGACATCAATGTAAAGGCTGAGTTTGCATCAATCGTAAACAGCCAGCCGTTGTTTACTTCGATTTCCGGAGATGATGCACAATTAGTATTTTTGAATCAGGAAGGCAACCGCTATCCAGAGTTCAACTCCAGTGGTTACGGTTCCGGAATGTATGTGGACTCCACGTTTATCCGCCGGTTACAAGACCGTAGGGATCCGCGTCTTTTTGTGCTGTTCGGGCAGACACGCTTGGGTAAAGAGGCAGGGGCAGCGTTGGATGATTTTTCTTCGTATGAGGGCGGGGACCCGGCTGTTCCTTATGCCTTGGTGAACAATAAAGCAGTTGCAGGCCGTTTATCTAAGGTGTTGGAACGATACACGGAAGATCCTACCACCGAGCCCCTAGTATTGATGGGCTACGCCGAGCAGCAATTTATCTTGGCAGAAGCTATCGTGCGTGGATGGATCACCGGAGATGCCAGCGAAGCTTACGAACAAGGGATACGGTCCGCGTTTAAATTTTATGAGAACTACGCCAAAGGTATCGGCGGTTTTGTTTCTGAAGATAACGTGACTGCTTACCTGCAACAGCCGATTATTCGGTTGGACGCGGCGGCTAACGACGAAGAAAAAATAGCACGTATCATGATGCAGAAATATTTACGTTCGTTTCATCAGGGTGGGCTGTCTGCATATTTCGACCATTTGAGAACCGGATATCCGGAATTGCGCAAAGCTGCTGGGGTGAGGGTTGCCTATCGATGGATGTACCCCCAGTCAGAGTACAATAACAACGCCGATAGGGTTTCGGAAGCTATCAAAAGGCAATTCGATTCGGCAGGAGATAATATACATTCGAAAACGTGGTGGTTGCAATGATTTAAAGCTAAACTATTTTTCAATACTAGAGGTAGCTGCCTACGAATCGGCAGCTACCTTAATATATTTATAAACCATGGAAACAAGAAGAGCGTTTTTAAAGAAAGCGTCGTTGCTGGCAGGTGCCACGGCCATGATTAATCTTTTGCCGGAATCGATACAGCGTGCTTTAGCCATTGATGCACCCGCCGGAAGCACATACCTCGACGCAGAACACATCGTTTTTTTGATGCAGGAAAACCGATCGTTTGACCACTGCTACGGTACCATGCGTGGCGTAAGGGGTTTCAATGATCCCCGTGCCATGAAATTGCCCGATGGAATCCCTGTATGGTTCCAAACAGACAAGGACAACAAAAGCTACGGCCCTTTCCGCCTGGATATTGAAAACAGCAAGACAACCTGGATGGGGTCACTACCACATGGCTGGCGGGATATGGTCCAAGCGAGGAATGACGGTAAAATGGATCAATGGCTGGATGCGAAAAGACCTGGAAATCCAGAATATAAGCACTTGCCCCTCACCATGGGTTATCATAATAGGCAAGATATCCCTTTCTACTACGCATTTGGGGATGCCTTTACCGTTTGCGACCAACATTTTTGTTCTTCTCTCACCGGTACCAGTGCCAACCGCTCGTATTTCTGGGCAGGCACCATTCGCGAAGAACCCCGTAATGGCGATTCGGTGGCCCATGTGGAGAATGGGCAGATCAACTACCGCGATGTGAGCTGGAAGACATACCCCGAACGCTTGCAGGCTGCGGGGATAGACTGGAAGGTGTACCAGAATGAATTGAGTATTTCCATCGGGCTGAGTAGGGAACAGGATGCTTGGCTGGCCAATTTCACAAACAATAACTTGGAGTTCCATAAGCAATACGGCGTACGGTTTCACCCGGCCAGAAGGCAGTACAGGGCGGTGCGCATTCCGGAAATCGAAAAACTACTGAATGATAAGGAGCTCGATGAGGAAACGCGTAAAAAGCTGTCCAATGAACTATCAGGGCTAGTTGAGGAGCACCGGGTATTCAGCCAGGAGAACTACGAAAAACTTTCCGACTTCGAAAAGCAAATCCATAAACGAGCATTGTTAACCAATACCGGCGACCCCGATTACCATACCCTCGAAACGATTACCTATCAAGACGATGAAGGCAACAAAACGGTTGAGGTGCCCAAAGGGGACATTTTCTATCAATTCAGGAAAGATGTAAACGAAGGGAAATTACCGACAGTATCCTGGTTGGTAGCTCCCGGTATATTTTCTGACCATCCGGGCTACCCTTGGTATGGTGCATGGTATGTGTCGGAAGCCTTGGACATACTGACCAAAAACCCGGAAGTATGGAGAAAAACCATTTTTATCCTAAACTACGATGAGAACGATGGCTATTTCGATCACATAGCTCCCTTTGTACCGCCGCTGAGCAGCAGGCCAGAAAGCGGAGCGGTGCCAATAGGATTAGATACCCGAGACGAGTACGTGACCGCAGACCAAGAAAAGCTGCGGACGAAAAATACAGATGCCACCCTCGACAGCCCCGTCGGGTTGGGTTTCCGCGTACCATTGGTTGTGGCATCTCCATGGTCAAAAGGGGGGTGGGTCAATTCAGAGGTGTGTGATCTAACCTCCACACTGATGTTTCTGGAGCATTTTCTGGAACATAAAACAGGGAAGAAAATAGAAGAGTCAAACCTGAGTGAGTGGCGTCGATTAGTCTGTGGAAACCTAACCTCGGTATTCCGCCCGGTTGAAGAAACAACCGCGCCTACCATACAATCGGTCGATCGGAACCGTTATGTGGAACGTATCCATGCTGCCCGTAACAAGGATTTGCCGGGAAATTTCGAATTGTTGGATGCGGAACAATTGGAAGGCATCAAAAATGGGTCGTTGGATCCGAAAGACCTTTTGCCTCGCCAGGAAAAGGGAATCAAGCCGGCCTGCGCTATACCTTATGATTTGCAGGTAAATGCGCACACGAGTGGTGGTGGCAATACGGCGACTGAACTGATCGTGCGGTTTGAATTGGAAGGGAAGTTGCCCAAAACGAAAGTCGTTGGTGTCCCGTTCATAGCAATCAGCCGTGAACCCTATGGTACAAACCGTGAAATGGGAAGAACGTGGAACTTTGCCGTAAAGGAAGGCGAACCGTTGGAGTACCGTTGGCCATTGGATCAATTTGCATCGGACACCTATCACCTGGAAATCTATGGTCCAAATGGCTTTTTTAGGGAGTTCGGCGGTGCCGGTCACGGCGCAAAAGCTACGAGTCCAAGCGTACGGCTGGAGCACGGGGTGGTAAACAATAGGGAAGTCGTGCTGTTGAAGGCTGTCTCTAGTGAAGGCATGAAGCATCACGAGTTAAACGTTAGCATGATAGCATATAAGAAAGATAAGCCGCTTTATAAGCTGCGTTCGGGCAGGGATGTTGTCATTAATTTGGAAGATTCTTACGGCTGGTATGATCTCGAGGTCACCAGTGATCATGATCCGTCTTTTTATCAGCGATTTGCCGGACATGTCGAAACCGGGAACGCCAGCCATACCGATCCACTTATGGGTGGCATGGTGTAGTGGAGACGATATCGTCGCTTATTCCTGTATTAACAGACCGTTAACGCGATCTTATTATCTTTGCGGTATGAACGATTAAAAGGAAAGCTTTTTTTCGTAAAAATGCCCCCGCAGAAATCTTCAATGGTTTGATGTGGATTTTTTCTTTAACACTGGGTGCCGACGTTGCTTTGCAACTTATTGAGCTCTTTTTAAATGGAGGTCGCATCCCGAATAAAGGCGTTATCGGCTTCATTCTCGCGGTGGTATATGTCGTGATTGTGAAGGTGCTAATTAAACCGGGTTCCATACGCAAATAATATGACTGATGATTTTAATTAAAGCATATGGAAAAGGTACTTATTGCGGGAGGAACAGGCTTTGTAGGAGAATTCTTGATAAAACATCTCTTAATTTGTGGATACACCATCCATGTATTGATGCGAAGAAGTGCCATTATCCAGGCTAAAAACGTGCGATATTTTCGTTGGGATATTGAAAAAGGTTATATCGAGAAGGATGCATTTGATGGCGTTACGAAAATAATCAATCTGACAGGTGTTAACATCACGGAAAAGCGCTGGACGGAAAAGAGAAAAGTTGAGATCCTTGAAAGTCGCACAAAAGCCATCGATGTACTTTATAAATATGTAGCTACACTAGCTATTCGTATAGATACCTTCATTTCCTCATCTGCTACGGGTTATTACGGAGCGGTTACCACCAATGAAATATTCACAGAAACATCCGTTAATGGAAACGACTTTCTGGCCTTTGTTTGTGATCAGTGGGAGAAAGCGGCACGTCAATTTGAGAGTCTGGGCGTTACCACTGTCATCTTAAGAAAAGGTGTTGTGATTGGGAAAGGGGGTGGGATGTATCAAAAATTAGCGCCATTGGCTAAATTAGGTGTCAATGTTTCCTTAGGCGACGGTAAGCAATATTTACCTTGGATTGATATTCGGGATCTGGTCAGTTTGTATGAGTTTATCTTACAAAATGATAAAATAGCAGGGGTTTTCAATGTGGTTTCGTCCCAGCATATTACGATGAATGTTTTTTCAAAAGCATTGCTAAGGTCTTTCGGAAAGGGCAGTTTTCTACCCAATGCACCGGCATTTCTCATAAAGCTACTGCTTGGAGAGATGGGTATAATATTGTTGACCGGTTCGAGAGTGGATAATGAAAAGTTGAAAAAAACGGGATTTCGCTTAGCATATGATGCCATTGAAAACGCTCTCCAGCCATAATACGGCTCACACATTAGGAGACCTGTTTACATTACATTTACCTTTTCTTGCAAGTGGCTTTCGGGAGGGTACATCTGGAATAACCCTATTTAAGGCACATAATGTGCACCGATTACATTCACTATTTGCCTGAGCATTTCCTCTTCTTCCACTACCCCGTGATTCCGCCAGACCACTTCACCCTGTGGATTCACCAAGACCGTGTAGGGAACGCCTCCTTGCCATTGGTCATCCAACGTCTTCATCAACTCATCCGCATTGCCCCCAGTAAACAAGTAGCTATTGGTTGTCCTGCCATCTTCAAGCACTCGCCCACGGCCTGGGTCTGATAAGCCTGCGCCTTGGCCCTCCAAAAACGCTTTGACCGCATCTTTTTGGTCTTTATGATCCACACTAATGGTGATAAAATCAAAATTTCGCCAATCGAATCGTCTTGCAGCGGAAACCAATATCGGGAATTCCTCCACGCAAGGGACACACCAGGTAGCCCAGACATTGATCAAACGGAAATTATTGCTGCCATTTGCGCGCACCGCGGCAACTTGATCGGTATCGATTGGCGCTACATCAACGGGAGTTTTATCCCATTGCGCCATCCGCTCGAGGATGCCGGCTTTTTTACTGCGCCATTTCGTGGAGCAGCCCATGGGTTGCGTCACCGCGACAGGTACCTCTTCTCCGGTCAACAATGCCTGAACCGCATTTCGGGCATCTGGCGACTTTACCGTCGAGACATCGGCATACATCGAATCATCAAAACGACCTTTGTAACGCAATTTGCGCTGCTCATCGAATATAAATACATGCGGTGTGGCCAAGCAGCCGTAAGCCCTGGCAACATCTTGCGTTTCGCCGTCATATAGGTACGGGAAGGTGAATCCGCGATCTGCCGCATAACGGATCATATCTTCGTACCCATCGTTATAAATGCCAAAGCTAAGTTCGTCAATACTTAATCCATCCGGATGATTGGGATTGATGGCCACGAAAGAAAGATCCTTTTTATCCGTCTCATCCAAAAAAGCCAATAAGCGTTCTTCCACCCCATGCGATGTCGGGCAATGATTTGAGGTAAAGAAAACCATCAGCAACTTCCCATCCGCGAAATCTGCCAAGGAATAGGTCTTGCCGTCAATACCGAGCAGTTCAAAATCTGGTGCAGCATCACCGATTTGTAAATCCGTGATTTTTTCCTGAGCGCGTACTGCTAGCAAGCCAACCACCGTCAGTAGCGCCACAGTAAACAAGACCTTCCCCGTAAGATTTCGTAAGGTTTTCATAGCAAACAAATTTAAATTTGTCATCGATCAATAATTCAAGTAAATAGGATAGCCTCAACCCTTGGTGTGCCTAATGACGCACACAAATCATACCAAAAGCGGGAATCAATACCTGTAGACAACGGCGTTGAATCGGACAGCTGATCATTTCCCCATATTGTGGCTTTTGCCAATAACGCGGGGGGAGTTGATTATAGGTGTACAAGATAGCCCGAGGGAGCATAAAGTCGAGAGCATTCTTGCTAATTTCCATCCCTGCCGAATGATAGTCTTTATATAATCCTTTCGCATTTCGACGTAACGCCACATTTCTACGCCGTCGTCCATCAGTTCGTTGATGTCGAGCAGGGTTTCCTCGCGTTCGTCGGGTTCATCATTATACCGATCTTCCTCGTCTTCATGCCGGCCGGAAAGCGATTGGAGCGCTTGTATCTGCGGATTATAACTACTGTGATCTTCCGGCCGGTCAATATAGGTGCCCCAATCGCTTTCGCGGCCACATGCCTTGAAAAATATCTTATCGTTCAGCCAACAGGTGTCCGATCCGAAATCCCAGGCAGGTGGCGATGCCCACAAGCTGGTGAGCTCGGGCTTCAAACTGGTGCCGCCACCCGAGAGCCATACGGTAACGAAGGTGCTACTGTGGGTACGCGTACGGCGTGGGCCGCAGCGGGGGCAACTGCTGATGGACATCGCCAAGCTGAAGCATGCCTGGCAGTATGAATACCGGATCGGCACATTGCTAAGCATCGTTGGCCAATTGGGTGTACACGATATGCTGCGTACAACGCTGCTTGCCGCCATCGGTGCGGTGATGAGCTTTGGAGTGACTTGGTTGCTGCACCGTTTGCGACGGCGGGGGCGCTAACGTCGGTCAAGCCTGAGGAGATCGTCTTGCAGCGGTATCCTCAGGCTTTCTTATACATTTTTTTCTTATGGCTCGTTCCCGCGTGAGCGGGGCCCGGTTGGTCTAAAACCGGTAGCCAAGATTGATGCCCACCCTGGGGACGAACTCGGTGCCAACGTCGGTGTCCGACTGTATCAGGTTGCGGCCTACACCCCCGAAAAATTCAAACAGGAAATTTTTGCGGCTCACAACCTTGCCGCCGATGGCGATGCCGACGGCGAAATTAGTGGACCGGCCTAGATAGTTGTAATGTGATTCGTAAGTTTCCGAGTCATACACTTCGTCGTACCGCTTTTGGCTGTTGAACATGCCGAACGCTTCCAAAAAGAAGCCTTTGGCATAGCGGTTCATAAAGAAATGCCGGTAGTAGGGCGTGATGGCGAATTTTTCGTTATAATAAGGCATTTCGCCAATGTCTGATAGCCAACTGGGCTCATCCTGTAGGTTGGCCAACAACGAAACCCCAAACGTGGAGTTGGGGCTGGCGATATGTTCATAAGACAAGTCCAGTGTCTTAAACACGATGAGATTGAGCGCGTTGAGTTTTACGTCGTGTTTCTCGTTTCCGGTGTTGCGCTGGGCAAACGCCCCGTTGTAAACCACTAGAAGAGTCACTATCGTCGCGAGAAAAGATAATTTTGCTTTCATGCACATTGGGTTAATGAGTTAAATCGAAACCGTATCAACTCCGGTATTTCGCGCGAAGATATGAATTTAATGCAATTTTTTCTTCTTATTGCCCCCGTGGCGGAGCACTTTCGCTTCCAGGTAGAAGATAATCTCCTCAGCCATGTTTTTACTTTGGTCGCCCACGCGCTCCAGCCTGCGGATCATGGAAAGGGTGTTGAGCGCTTGCCCGATATTGTCTGGCCGCTGGCCGATATACTCGGTGAGGCGTTGGTTGGCCAGGTTGTTGATGACGTCAAGCTCTTCGTCTTTCTGGAAGATGGTCCGTGCCAACTTCGTGTCTTCGCCCTGGAATGCGGTCAGCGTATCTTCCACGATCGCTAGGGCCTTTACAAACATCTCGTCTAGCTGGGTAGCCGTAACTAGTTGCTTGTCGTACGCCTGATCCTCCGACAACAGGTATTTGCATATCCCTTCGGCGATGTCGCCCAGGCGCTCCAGGTTATTATTGATTTTCAGTATGGCCAGCACAAACCGGAGGTCGATAGCTACCGGTGTATGCAAGGCAAATAGGTGCTCGCAATTGCGGTCGAGGGCAAGCTCCATGGAGTTTACCCGTTTTTCCGTGGCGATAACCTCGCGGCATAAGCCCTTGTCGAAATCGGTCAACGCGGTATGTGTTTTTTCCAACTGACTGATCACCAAGTGCCACATGGCCTCGGTGTCTTCCCTGAGTTTCTTCAGCTCACTTTCCAGATGTGTCATAATAGAGATGCTAAATGTGTAAACGGTGTTGCTTATCCATACCGCCCGGTAATGTAGTTTTCCGTGGCTTCGCGTTGCGGGTTAGTAAACAATGTTCCCGTATCGGTGTATTCAATCAATTCGCCCAGGTAAAAAAATGCGGTTTTATCACTTATTCGGGCCGCTTGTTGCATGTTGTGGGTTACAATGACGATGGTAAAGCTGTCTTTGAGGCTGATGATCAGCTCCTCGATTTTGGCGGTCGAAATCGGATCAAGTGCCGATGCTGGTTCATCCATCAGCAATACCGATGGCTTCACGGCGATAGCCCGGGCAATGCACAGCCGCTGTTGCTGGCCGCCCGAAAGCGCCAATGCCGACTTGTGCAGGTTATCTTTCACCTCATCCCACAGGGCCGCTTTCGTGAGTGCGTCTTCCACGGTTTGATCCAAAACACTTCTAGACCGCTCCCCGTTTATATCCAGTCCAAAAACCACGTTGTCGTATATGCTTTTGGGGAACGGATTCGGCTTTTGGAAAACCATCCCAATATTTTTCCGGTGCTCGTACACATCAAGTTTTTTCCGGTAAATATCCTTGCCATCCAGCGTGACCTGCCCGTCAATGCGGACGTTGGGTATCAGGTCGTTCATCCGGTTGAAACAGCGCAGGAAGGTAGATTTACCGCAGCCCGAAGGCCCGATAAATGCCGTAATCGTGTTTGCCTGGATGCCCATGGTAATGTCGCGTAGCGCCTGCTTCTCGCCGTAATAAAGGCTCAACCGATTCGCCGAAAGCTTGTTGGCAGTAGCGACAGCTATATCTTGACTTTTTTGTACCATCTGTTTCTTAAAGTAATTGCAACTGCGTTTAACAGGAATGTGAATACCAGCATGACGATGATTCCGGCTGCCGCATTCGTGACGAAGTCGGCTTGGGGTCTGGTCGTCCAATTATATATCTGGATGGGCAGGGACGTATATTGGTCCATCGGCCCTTCGGGAATGAACGGCACGTAAGCTAGCGCACCGACCACAATAAGCGGAGCAGTTTCGCCGATAGCGCGTGAGGTGGATAGGATAATGCCGGTGAGGATACCACCGAAGGATGCCGGCAGCACCACCTTGTATACGGTTTGCCATTTCGTGGCGCCCAGGGCTAGCGAGCCCTGCCGGAGGGAGTCGGGCACCGCCTTTACGGCCTCCCTCGTAGAAACGATGATGATGGGCATGATCAGCAGCGCCAGCGTTAGCGAACCCGCTAGGATACTGTTGCCTAAACCCGTCGTGCGAACGAACAGCTGCAAGCCGAGAATACCGTAAATGACGGAGGGAACCCCTGCCAAATTGGAAATGTTGACCTCCACAAAGCGTGCAAACCAGCTGTCCTTGCCATACTCCTCCAGGTAAATGCCAGACAGGATTCCGATGGGAATGGCTGTTATCATGGTAAATACCAAGAGGCTTACCATCCCTGCCAGGGCCGTGTAGATGCCCGCTTGGTCGGCGTGCCGGGAGGGAAGGTTCACCAGAAACGACCAGTTGACACGCGCAAATCCTTTGATCAGGATATCGCCGATCAACAGGACCAAGCTCAGCAACGCGATGGTTGTAAACGCGATCGCGACCAGCTTGAACAGCTTATCCTTAATTTTAGCGGTAGAGCGTTTCCTACTCATAGCGTTGTTGGTATTTTTTGCGGATCCAAAAACTCAGGTTATTCAACAGGAACGTGAAAACGAACAGCGTAATCCCGGCGGCAAAGATGCTTCGGTACTCAATGGAATCCTGCGGCACATCGCCCATGCTCACCTGTACAATATAGGTGGTAATGGTTTCTACCGCGTGTAGCGGGTTGAAGGTGAGCCGGGGCTCCTGCCCGGCGGCGATAGCCACGATCATCGTTTCGCCCAGTGCCCTTGAAATGGCCAGAATTACCGAAACCACGATTCCAGAACTTGCAGCGGGTACAAGCACTTTGAATGCGGTCTGGAAGCGGTTCGCGCCGAGTCCGTATGAAGCCTCCCGGAGCGAATTGGGTACGGCCCGAAGGGCGTCTTCACTCAGCGAAGTGATGTAAGGGATGATCATCAGCCCCATTACCAAACCCGGAGACAGGGCATTGAACCCTGCCAAACCAGGAATGAATTGTTGCAACAGCGGCGTAACGAACTGAAGGGCAAAAAAGCCATAGACGACCGTGGGCACGGCTGCCAGCACCTCAAGAATAGGCTTTACTACCGCCGTAAACTTGGGTGATGCATACTCGTTGAGGTATACCGCGATGGTAATGCCCACAGGTACGGCAAGGAGGCAGGCGATGCCGGTGGTCAACAATGTTCCAGACAGCAACGGCAGTATTCCGAACTGCTTGTTTTCAAACAGGGGTGTCCACGTGGTGCCGGTAATGAACTCCACGATCGACACCTCTCCGAAGAACCGCCACGTGTCTGCCAACAGCACGATGATGATGCCCACTGTCGTTACAATGGATAGCAAACTGCACATAAACATGACGCCTTGCATCAGTTTTTCCGTTTTCCGACTACTGAGCGCCATCCGTCTTTACATCTTCGGTTAACAATTGACCCAGGTTGGCACCCACCACCGACCGGTTCTCGAACATCGATCCCGATAGCCGTTTTTCCACCCGCAATAAACACAACCGGTAAATTTCCTCGCTCAACGGTACGTAACCCACTTCTGCGGCCAACGGTGCGGCATTGGCGATATAAAATCGGAGAAAGTCGCGCACGTAGGGTTTGTCCATGGCTTTCTTGTTTACATAAATGAATTCGGGCCTCGATAGGGGTTGGTATGCTCCCTCGCGCACGGTAGAATCACTCGGAAAAACCACTGGTGATCCCTTTTGGGCCCGGATACCTACCAGTTTCAATCGGTCGCTGTTTTCTCGGTAATAGGCCAGCCCGAAGTAGCCAAGCCCGTTCGGGTCGGAAGATATGCCCTGCACGAGTACGTTGTCGTCTTCGCTAGCGGTATAGTCGCCCCGCGATGACTTTGCCCGGCCGTTTATGGCCTCCGTAAAAAAATCGAATGTACCGGACGACGTACCCGCACCATAGAGTTTCAGCGGACTGTCGGGCCAGCTATCGCGTACTTGGTTCCACCGCATTACCTTGCCCTGGCTTTCGGGGCCCCAGATTTTGTGTAGCTCCGCCACGGTGATATCGCTTACGAAGGTATTCTGCGGATTCACCACGACGGCCATCCCGTCATAACATACCGGTATTTCGATAAACTCAATCCCATTTTCACGGCTTTCCTTTAATTCGGCAGGACTGATGGGCCGCGACGCATTGCTGATGTCCGTTTCCCCACGCAGGAACTTCTTGAACCCACCGCCCGTGCCGGAGACACCAACTGTTATGCGGATATCGGGCTTATGATGGCGGTATTCCTCCGCCACGGCTTCCGTAAGCGGATAGACGCTGCTGGAACCATCAATGTAAATCTTACCCTCGTATGACTTGAAGCAAGCGGAGACCAACAGGCCAGCGCTGATTACCAGGGTATTTCTTATGGTTTTGATTAGCGTCATCTCACAGAAGTATGCAACCGCTATTCTGGCATTCCAAAATAGGCGTTAAATTACCGAATTTCGTAATTGCGTTCACGGCACAAAAATATAACGACTAGGTTAATTAGATGTTAAGGCAATGTTATGCAACGATGTCATTCCATCAGCAATTCGGTCAGCTCGTATTCGGCCTGCCATATCTCCCTTACGGTACGCGGCTCCTACTTATAAAGCCCCGTGTTGCCTTTCTCCAGCTCTTTTAATAATTTATTGACCAACTCTGGGTTTTGGGAGGCGATATTTTCGTTCTCATTGGGGTCGGTTTGATGGTCATAAAGTTCGATTGCATACTCCGTATCTCGAGCGTACTTGGTTATTCGGTAGCGGGGTGTCTTAAGGGTTATCCCTTTTTTGAAATAACCATATGCGGTGTTCCGCCAGGACGCGCCGCTACCTTTTTGCAGCAGTTTGGCATATGACGCGCCATCGTATGTGATGGGCGGCATGGTTAATCCGCAAAGCTCCATTAAGGTGGGGTACATGTCTACGGCACTAACCACCTCGTCAACCACCCGCCCTTGCTGCTGATGGCCGGGTAATTTCATGATATAGGTGCTTTTCAGCGACTGGTCGAATAAGGTGTGTTTACCCCAGATACCATGATCGCCCAGCTGCCAACCGTGGTCGCCCCAGACGATAATGATCGTATTTTTGTCCAATCCTTCCTCATGCAGGGCTTGGAGTACTTTTCCAATCATCGCGTCTACGTAACTGACAGAAGCGTAATAAGCGTGTTTTAATTTTCTAGCATACGCAGCTGAAACAGGCGCATCTAACCGGGGGTGTTCTTCGCCAAGCAAGTATTGGTTGAATTCCTCGCTCTGGGTTAAGCTGGCCCGGTCCACATTTTTGGGTAGTGCCGGCGATTCCGTCAATGGTATATCGTCTTCATTATACAGGTCCCAGTATTTTTTTGGAGCGTTGAACGGAAGATGGGGTTTGAAGAACCCCACTCCTAAAAAGAAAGGCTCGGATTGCGCTGCAAGCGCTTTGATTTTATCGATTGCTAGTTCGGCTGTCAAGCCATCTGGGTAACCGGTATCATCCACGTCTGCCTGCTCGTATGGCTTCATCTTGCCGTTGAGGGAGGTCCTGTTACTCCCATTGGCCTGTGCAAAAAATGCATTCCAGCCAGTTTTCCAACGACCCGCATTGAATAGCATCTCGTCCCAACTATATGGCAATTCGAGGACGTCGCTTTTTTCTGCTGAATAGGGATATATGTATCCATCGGCGGCATGGCTGATTTTGCCGATACCGACCGTTTTGTACCCGCTTCGACGGAGCTGGTCGACAAACGTTTCAGGGATATCGGTCTTGGGGCGGTACGACAGGAACCTGTCGGCCACGTCATTTCTCAAATGGTCTGCCGTTTTGGGAAGTTGCCCCGTCAGTAGTGCATATCGCGATGCTCCGCAAGTGGGGACAACAGCATACTGGTTTGTAAATAAATAGCCGTTTTCCGCTAGGCGATCAAGATTTGGCGTCTGTATAACCGCATTGCCATACGCACCCAAATCGGCCCTTAAATCGTCAACAAACAAAAACAGAATATTGGGTTTCTGGCCAAATGTTTCCGTCCCGCTGAAAAACTGCATCAGCAATAGAACGGCAGCTGTTACATATGTGCTCATGCCATCTACTTAAAAAAACGATACCTATCTTCAATTTCTACCCGCTTGCACTGTTCCAAAAGTAACCAAATTTGCTGAGATACCCCATTTCGCACCGTTGGTATTATTCAATTTTATCCTTAGTTTTGGCCTGTTAGCTAATCCACTTGTGGCCTTGAAAGTAGTAACGAATAGTGATGAGAATGAATTGCTCCGTCGTATTTCACGGGGTGACCAACCGGCGTTCAGTGCGCTCTTTACGTCGTATCATCCGTTTGTCTACGCCTTCAGTAGGCGTATCACCCGCTCGGAAGAGCTCGCTGAGGAAGTGGTTCAAGACATCTTTCTGAAAATATGGGTGGATCGGGAATCATTGGAGAGAATTGATGATTTTGGGGCATACCTCAATCGGGTGGTACGCAATCATTGTTACAATGTGCTCCGGAAATTAGCGATGGAGAGCAGGCATGCGTCGCTGCTATCGACAGACTTTAATGATACCGATGATTCAACCATGCAACAACTGGATTATAACGATGTCAACGAGGTATTGGAAGGTGCAATTCAGACACTCTCAACCCAACAAAAAAATGTTTATCAACTGTGTCATCAGCGTGGACTGACCTACAGTGAGGCGTCTGCTGAATTAGGCATCTCCACACAAACGGTCCATGCTTATATGAAAGATGCGCTGCGGAAGATTCGTATTCATTTCAAGAAGCATGGTATTTCATACTCAGTATTTTTTGCGGTATTGATGAAATAGATTGGCTGAACGTAGCGGTAATAAAGGAGTAATTGCGATGCACCAACACCAACAGCGTATTCGGACGCGATCACGGGCGGTTGTCTATGCCCTATCGGTTATTACCTACAGCTTTTTCCTCAGTTGCGTTCCGCGTGCCGGAACGGATGAAAATCAAGGGGAGGAGACATCCATACGGTTGGAACTCGCAAAAGAGGGCAATGATGAAACGATCTCCGTTTTTAAGGCCCATGGCGACACACCGATTTTGGTGCAACACGCAGAAGCGGACTTCCGGCCGTACCTTCATCCCATTGTAGCCCCCGACGGCCATGGGGTGCTTACCGAATATAGCCCGGAGCACCATAAGCACCAGACCGGATTGTATTGGGGATTTACCCGGGTGAATGGCCGCGACTATTTCCACAACCCGCAGGGCGACCATTGGAAAAAAGTAGCCTCCACGATCCTGGATGGGGAAGGAGACGTAGTCAGCTGGCAGACCATCTACCGGTTGATAGACGAGCAGGGGCTGCCAGTGATGGAAGAAACGCAAAACTGGTCGATGCAACTGGTCGATGGACAATATTTACTTGATCTGGAGTGGAAGGGCGAAGCGTTATCGAAGCTGGTCATCGGAAAGTACGATTACGGTGGCCTGTTTTTGCGGATGCCCTGGAAACCCGGTATCGGTGGGGAAATTGTGAACGCCGCCCGGAGCAAAGATGGGCGGGCCGAAGGGCAGGCAGCCATGTGGGCAGCTGTGGGGATGGAAATAGTAGGCCGTGAGGATTGGGCATATGTGACCATTTTCGATCATCCGGAAAACCGCGGCTTTCCCAATAAATGGCGTGTAGACCCCCAATTAGGCTTGGGGCCTGCCTACACGCGTGATGCAGACTGGCAATGGGAGACCGGCCACACCGAGACAATCAAGCACCGGCTCGTGGTACACACGGGCGAATGGAATGAGACCGAGATGAACGCAGCCTGGAACAGGTTTGCGGGGAGAGATGGGGTGTACAGCATGTCAGAGCTGTGGTCTTCGGCCCAGGCAGAGGGACGGAATGCCAAGTTTTTAACGCCGCAGGAAGCGGCGGATACCATGACCGTAAAAGCGGGATACCAGGTGAATGTCTGGGCGGCTGAGCCGATGATGTCACAGCCTATGGCATTTTGCTGGGACGACAGGGGACGTCTGTGGGTCGCGGAAAATAAGGACTACGAATCGCGTGGGCATGGCTTCTCGAATGCGGGGACTAGCCGCATCCTGATACTGGAAGACACGGACGGCGATGGAGCGGCGGACAGCCAGCAGGTGTTTATGGAAGGACTGGCTTTTCCCGCTGCAATCGCTGTTGGGTTCGACGGCCTTTTCGTGGGGGCGCCACCGAACCTGCTGTTTGTGCCCGATAGGGATGGCGACGATAAGGCGGATATGGAAGACGTCGAGATGCTGCTTACCGGTTGGGGCATCCGCGACCGACATGAAACGCTGAACAGCCTTCAATGGGGCCCCGATGGATGGCTTTACGGCCTGCAGGGGTTTGCCACGCCTTCAAAAATAAGGAAGCCCAACGGTGATGCCAAGCTCTATTACCACAACGATATATTCCCGGAAGATTTGCTCGAAGCCGATGGCGTAGATATCAATGGGGGTGTTTGGCGTTACCATCCGGTTAAACACCGCTTTGAAGTGGTGGCCCACGGATTCAGCAATCCGTGGGGAATTGACTACGATGCGAAAGGCCAACTGTTTATGACCGCCTGTGTAATCCCCCATCTGTGGCATGTGGTGCCCGGCGGTATTTACCACCGGCAGGGAGGGCAGCATTTCAATCCTTACGTCTACAAGGATATCACCACGATAGCCGATCACAGCCACAGCTCGGCCCACGGTGGGGCCAGGATTTACCAATCGGACGCATTCCCGAAGGAGGAACACGGCAGGATCTTCATGGCCAACATCCACGAGCATGCAGTACTGTCGGATATCCTGGAGCCCGAGGGATCAGGCTACGTGGGAATACACGGGGATGAGTTCCTGATGGCCAACAACGCCCAATGGGTAGGCTTCAGCATGGAGATCGGCCCCGAAGGCGGGCTGTATGTGCTCGATTGGCACGATGCGGATATCTGTGGGCAGGAGGTGCTGAATGCGGAGACCGGCCGGATTTTCCGTATCATGCCTTCCGAATCGCTGGCAAAAAATTTTCCCGGGAGATATGATGACCTCAATACGCTGGCAGATAAGCAACTTGTGGAACTGCAGACCAGCCCCAGCGATTGGCATGCACGGCGGGCAAGGGGTATCCTGCATAAACGGGCTGCTGCCGGGAAGCTCGAAACGGGCACACATGCCCAACTGAAAGCAATTTTCGATAAAAACAGAAATACCGACCTGCGATTGCGGGCGATGTGGGCGCTGCACGTCAGCGGTGGCCTGGTACCGGAGGCGTTGGTAAAATCGCTTGACGACAAGGATGCCTACATTCGGGCCTGGGCGATCCAGCTGCTTTGCGAAGACCGGGCACCATCCGCGTCGGCGTTGGCCAAATTCCGGTCAATGGCCCAGCGTGACCGCTCACCGGTGGTTCGCCTGTACCTGGCCGCGGCACTGCAACGTGTGGACACCGAAGACAAGTGGGCCATTGCTATTGCGCTCATCAAGAACAGTGAAGATGCGAACGACCATAATATACCCAAAATGGTTTGGTATAGCATAGAGCCGTTGGTGTTGGAAAACCCGAGCAAGTTCCTGGCATTAGCTGCGATTTCCCGTATACCCATGATTACGCAATTCATCGCCAGAAGGGCCGTGGATGAAGATGAATTGCACCGGCTTGTGGCATTGATTGGGATGCAGGAGAATAATACGGCAGACATCTTGGCCGGCATGTTTAGTGGCATGGAAGGGCGGACAGACCTCAGCATGCCCCCTAACTGGAAATCGGTAGCCGAAAAGTTGCAGCGCAGCGAAGAGAATGTGGCTGCGCTTGCCATGAAGGTTTCGGGATTGTTTGGTGATTAGGAGGCGACCCAATTGGCATTTATGGTGCTCAAGAACAAGAAAATGACGGTCGACCAACGGAAAAATGCCCTCCGGATGTTAGCCTCGCAGCAACAGCAGCAACTCGTTGCCGAGCTGCCTGGGCTCGTGCACGATCCGGCGATGAGAAAAGATGCAATCCGCGCCATCGCCGCTTTCGACAGGGAATCGTTGGGCAGACTGCTGGTGGACAGCTACCGAGGCTTCTCACCCGAGGAAAAAGCAGAAGCGGTGCAGACGCTCGCATCTCGTGCGAGCTATGGAAACCTATTGATGGGCGAAATCAAAAGAAACCGGATTTCCAAGAAAGACGTGCCGCCTAATGTTGCCAGGCAGTTGCTCCGCGTGGTGGGGAGTGGGTTTATCGAAGTGTGGGGCCCAATAGAGCAGGTAGCCAGCGATAAGGCCGCGTATGAAAAATACCGGAAAATGATTGCGCCCGGTGCGCTTGCGGCAGCCGATGTGAAACGCGGGAAAGCACTATTCCAACAAACCTGTGGCAGCTGCCACAAGATGTATGGTGAGGGCGGCGTGATGGGTCCGGACCTTACGGGCTCCAACCGGAGGGATGTGGACTACATCCTGTTGAATGTCCTCGAACCAAGTGCTGAAATCCAAGACGATTATAAACTAGTGGTGATCAATACCCGCGACGGCCGTACCTATTCGGGTAATGTAACCGGCGAAGACCAACGGCAGCTCTCGCTCCGGATCGTTGGGCAGGATGAACCTATAGTGATCAACAAATCAGCTATCCAATCCAAAGAGGTAGCCGCTGTGTCTATGATGCCCCCGGGTCTTTTTGAACACCTGGATGAGCGAGAGGTTGTCGACATTATAGCGTATCTGAAAACGGATAGAAAGGTAGAATAACCGTATGAAGTAGCGGCATTGATTAAATTAATTAGCTGAAAGCTAAAGAATTGTGATTTTGGCTGGTTTGGGATACCCCCGCCTCGGTAGTTTCATGTGTCAACCTAGGAAAAGCACCAATGAAACGAGATTACCAACGTATTAACCAGTTAATTACCCAATATCTTGAGGGTAGCCTATCCGTTATGGACGAGGCGGAGTTTTGGGGATACGTTGAAGACCCTTCGTTTGAATCGGTAATTAAACAACTGTTGTCCGAGAAGCTCAAAAGCGAGCCGAATCTGATTGAGCTGGATGAGCAAGCGCAAGTACGCATCTTAAACCATATATATAAGCAAGAAGAGCCACATAAACAGCCGAAGCGTTTTAATTGGCTGCCTTATGTGGCGGCCGCTGTGTTGATTGCAATGATTGGCACGGGACTCTTTTTATATACCCAAACGAATCTTCCTGATACGCAAGTAGTACAGTTGCCCCATGAAGATATCCAGCCTGGTGGGAACCGGGCTGTTTTAAAACTGGCCGATGGAAGGCAAATCTTGTTGAATGAAGGCCAATCGGGAATTGTGCTGTCCAACGAAGAAATTACGTATAAAGATGGAAACCCGTTGGCTGACTTAAATGCTGGAAACCAATTGGAGGGGCCCGTGCAATGGTTGGAGCTAGCGACCCCCAGGGGAGGTACCTATCAAGTGACGCTTCCCGACGGTACCGATGTGTGGCTCAACGCAGGAAGTGTATTGCGATATCCAATTCGGTTTGACAGCAAACGGCGAGTTGTCGAATTATCGGGCGAAGCGTATTTTGATGTTGCGCATTTACAAATCAAAAACAAGCGGATTCCGTTTTTGGTAAAGACCGCAGACCAAACCGTGGAAGTGTTGGGGACCCAATTCAACCTTAGCGCATACGCCGATGATGCCAACGTGAAAACCACGCTGGTAAAAGGGAGTGTGCGTATTGCTTCGGCAGAAAGGAACGAGTATGCGCCCATCGTATTGAAACCGGGCCAACAAAGTGTATATGAGGCTGGGAGCGTAGCCGTCGCAACCGTAGACGTGAGGCCGTTTATCGCTTGGAAAGAAGGGTATTTTCATTTCAAGAGCACGCCTTTTCCAGAGGTGATTAAGCAAATGACCCGTTGGTATGATATCGAAATTGTCTTTGAAGGCGACATGCCCATACAAACATTTTCGGGCAAAATGTCTAGAGAAGTAAGTTTACAAAACGTACTTAAATTTTTTGAAGGATCTGGAGTTAACTTTACCATTGTGAATGGTAAATTGATTGTTCAAGAGTAGGTGTTGTTGGTGGCGTAGAAATTAATCAAGGAAAGGAGCGCTATATGAGCGAATAGTTTACGAGCAATGAGAACAACACGGGGAGATGCTGCAATCACCTCCCCGAGATGTTCGGATAAGCCGATAATAACCAAGCAAGTAATAACCGGATTTTAAACTATCCAAACGTGCAAATCTAATGAAAAATTATGAATTGCTTGCCCGTGCTTTCCCAAAACGGGTGGTAAGCAACCAATTATTCCGAGTAATGAAAGTGACTACATTTTTGTTGCTGATAGGCTGCCTGCATTTGAGCGCGGCTTCGTGGTCCCAAACCGTCACATTGAACGCTAAAGGACAATCCCTTAAACAGGTTTTTGAATCTATCGAGAAACAGACAGGTTATTGGGTGGTGTATAGCGACCAATTGATTAACCGATCAAAACCCATTACAATTAATGCCAAAGACATGGCACTTACTCGATTTCTCGAGCAGGTTTTAAAGCCGCAGTCACTAACCTATTCGATTGAAGGAAAAAACATCTTGGTGATGTCGTCGGTTGACCGAACGCCAATTCATCGAAGTAAACTAACCCGGGTAGCCGATGTAGTAAGTATTCCCCTTCAACAACGGGTAGTAAAGGGTAGGGTTAGTGATCAAGATGGAAACCCTTTGCAATCGGTCACCATTACCCAAAAGAACACGCAAAACGTGGCGCTGACCGATGACGAAGGTAACTACCAAATCAACACCCATGGCGATGATGTTGTTTTGGTGTTTACCATGGTGGGGTATGCCAACGATGAACAGGTTGTTGGCAATCGATCGACTATCGATGTCATATTGACCGAATCGGAAAGCGGTCTAGATGAAGTTGTGGTGGTGGGATTCGGTAAACAGAAAAAAGAAGACCTGATTGGTGCGGTCGTTTCCGCAAATGTTTCCGATTTGCGAAAAACATCGTCGAGCAACATGACCACCATGTTGGCTGGAAACATTGCGGGGATGATCTCCTATCAGCGGAGCGGCGAGCCGGGAGAAGACAATGCCGACTTTTTTATCCGTGGGGTAACTACTTTTGGGTATAAAAAGGATCCACTTATCCTGATTGATGGCATTGAAGTAACACGAACCGATCTGGCAAGGATGCAGCCCGACGATATTGCGAATTTCTCCATCATGAAAGACGCAACCTCCACGGCCGTATATGGGGCACGGGGTGCCAACGGAGTTATATCCATCACGACCAAGGAAGGTGCCGAAGGAAGTATCCGTATTTCGGTACGCGCTGAAAACGCATTTACAATGCCAACCCGAAACATCGAATTGGCCGACCCCATCACCTACATGATTCTGGGCAATGAAGCAGTACAGACGCGTGACCCACTGGGCGCAACACCGTATTTGAAAAGTAAAATTGATAATACGATTAAGGGTACCAACAAATACGTGTATCCTGCCACAGACTGGTATAACGAAATGTTTAATGACTATGCCACCGTACAACGGTTGAACCTGAATGCCAGTGGTGGGGGGAAGGTTGCCCGTTATTACTTGGCTGCTACAGCCAACCAGGATAATGGCAACCTAAAAGTGGATAAGCGAAGCAACTTTAACAATAATGTACGACTGCGTAATTACTCATTCAGGTCGAATATTAATATCAACCTCACCAAAACGACAGAAGCGGCCTTGCGCCTAAACGGTAATTTCGATGATTATACAGGTCCCATCAATGGTGGAGCGGAAGTTTACCGGCAGGTGATGAATGCTAACCCGGTGTTGTTTCCACCCTATTTTCAGCCCGATGAGGCTAATGCGGAGACGCTATGGGTGCTATTCGGTAATTATGGCGATGACGCAAATTATATCAATCCGTATGCAGAGATGGTGCGGGGATATAAAGATTATTCGCGCAGCAAGATCGACGCACAATTTGAGCTAACGCAGAACTTGTCTTTTTTGACGGAAGGATTGTCCGTGAGGGGATTATTTAACACGTCGCGTTATTCCTACTTCGACGTACAACGTTTTTATAATCCATATTATTATTCGGTAGGTTTTTACGATCGGCTTGGCGACAACTACACCTTGATGCCCCTGAATGAACTAACGGGAACAGATTACCTTGGGTATGACGAAGGAGATAAGCAGGTGAGTTCGTCTACCTATATCGAAATCATGGGTAATTACAACAGGACCTTTGCCGAAAGGCATTCCATCAGTGGGATGCTGGTATACACCCTTCGTAATGAATTGACGGGTAATGCGGGAGATCTGCAGCTGTCGTTACCGCATCGAAATGTAGGTCTGTCGGGACGTGCTACCTATTCTTTCATGAGTAAGTACTTCGGGGAGTTTAATTTCGGCTACAATGGCAGCGAGCGGTTTCACGAATCGCACCGTTGGGGTTTTTTCCCATCGGTAGGCGTTGCATGGACGGTGTCTAAAGAAGATTTCTGGAACGTCGACGCAGTTTCAAATCTGAAATTCCGAGCTACTTACGGATTGGTGGGTAACGACGCTATAGGCAGCGACTACGACCGTTTCTACTACCTTTCAAGAACGGATATGAATAGCGCGGCACGTAGCGGAAGGTTCGGTATTCCGGGAAGCTATTATTCGCTCACCGGCGTACAAGTCACCCGAAATGCCAATAAGGACATCACTTGGGAAATAGCGCGGAAAACTAATATCGGGCTGGAACTCGGGCTGTTTGGCAAATTTTCGCTAGAAGCGGATTATTTCCGTGAGTACAGGACTAATATATTAATGGACAGGGCGAGTATTCCCAGTACCATGGGACTACAGAGTGTTGAAAGGGCTAACGTAGGCGAAGCGAGTGCACAGGGTGTGGACGGGTCGATCGATTACGCGACCACGCTTGGACCGGATGTATGGATCAAGGCGCGGGCCAATTTCACCTATGCCACCAGCAAGTTTCTAGTGTATGAAGAACCCAACTATGCCCAGGAGTATCGGAAGCATACGGGCTATCCGCTGTCGCAACAATGGGGGCTGATTGCCGAACGCTTATTCATTGATGATGCCGAAGTGCTGAACTCACCGTTACAACAATATGGAGAGTACCTGGCCGGAGACATTAAGTATAGCGATGTAAGTGGTGATGGGAAGATCTCTGACGAAGACAAGGTTCCGATCGGATTTCCAACCGACCCCGAAATCATCTACGGGTTCGGTATTTCTTCTGGATATAAAAACGTTGACTTCTCTTGTTTCTTCCAGGGGTCGGCTCGCTCAAGTTTTTGGATTGATCCGGTTGCAACCAGTCCGTTTGTAAACGATAAACAGTTGCTTCGGGCATATGCCGACAGCTACTGGTCAGAAGATAACCGCGATATCTATGCCCTATGGCCCCGGCTAAGCTCCACAAATATAGCAAACAATACCCAGCGGAGTACATGGTTCATGCAGGACGGTAGTTTCCTCAGGTTGAAGTCTGTAGAAATAGGTTACACCCTACCGATACCGTTCATGCAAAAGATAGGCCTGGATAATGCCCGTTTTTATCTCAACGGAACCAATTTATTCGCGTTTAGCAGGTTCAAACTTTGGGATGTGGAAATGGGAGGAAATGGACTGGGATATCCAATACAGAAATCATACAATGCCGGAATCTCGGTGTCATTTTAATAGATGAACGTTATGAAAAATAGAACTCTCAAATGTTTATTAGTCGGTTTGTTGGGCATGTTCAATGCATGCAATTATTTAGATGTCGTTCCCGACAATATCGCGACGATTGACAATGCCTTTGTTAACCGCACGATGGCAGAAAAATTCCTGTTTACCTGTTATTCGTATATGCCGGCTCATGCCGATCCGAACGCCCAAGCATTTTTGATAGCCGATGAGTTTTGGTGCCCGTATCCGCAATACTCCAACTATTTTTGGAACGTTCCCTTCCAAGAGATTGCTCGGGGAAACCAAGGAGTGGTTAGCCCCACGTTGGATTACTGGAACGGTTTAAAAGGCGGTAAACCCATGTTCGTCGCATTACGCGATTGTAACTTATTCCTGGAACGGATGAACGGCGATATACCGGGTTTACAAGAATATGAAAAGAAACGCTGGGTTGCCGAAGTCAAGTTTCTGAAAGCATATTATCATTATTGGCTGTTGCGGATGTATGGTCCGATTCCACTCATCAAAGAAAATCTACCCATATCGGCAGGGGTGGCTGAAGTGCAGGTCTACCGGGAGCCGGTTGACGACTGTTTCGATTACATCGTCAGCCTACTAAACGAAGCAGTGCCGGATCTTCCGTTAATTATAGACAATGAAGCCACAGAAAATGGAAGGGCTACGCAACCGATGGCGTTAGCGATAAAGGCGAAAGTATTGGTTGAAGCCGCCAGTCCCTTATTCAATGGGAACCCGGATTATGCCAGTTTCAAACGCAATGACGGTGTGCAATATTTCAATCAGAGCTATGACGCTGGCAAATGGGAGAAGGCCGCTTTAGCGTGCCGAAATGCCATCGATACCTGCCATTTGGCTGGCTTTGCCTTACACTACTACCAACCGGGTATTACTGAAAACCTGCCGCCTGAAATGGTTACGCAGATGAGCATCCGAACCAGCGTGACCGAAGGCAACTATGACATTAATAATGAAGTGGTATGGAATAATTCCATGAACAACAGCGGCACGATGCAATGGAGATCCACGCCATATCTTGCCCAATCGTTTACGGCTACTACGATGATGTTCCAGCCTACGCTAGGCCCCCCGTTGAAAATCGCCGAGATGTTTTACACGGACAACGGGGTACCTATGGATGAAGATCAAGAATGGGAGTTGAACGGGCAATATAAAGACAGGTACAGTGTGAAAACCGCCACCGAAGATGATAAGTATAACATTAGCGTTGGATATCAAACAGCCATGATGCATTTTAACCGCGAACCTAGGTTTTATGCCAATCTCTCATTCGATGGTAATCTGTGGTACGGAATCAGTAATTTCAATGTTGACAACCAGTGGGTTATTCGGGGAAAAGTAAGTGACTACGGAGGCAAGGTCAATGGATTCTATTACTCGGTTACCGGATATTACCCCAAAAAATTAGTTAATTATAAAAACGTGGCCTCCAGCAATAGCTATTCCAGGGTCGAATACAACTGGCCCGTAATCCGGTTGGCAGATCTTTACCTGCTTTGTTCCGAGGCGGCAAATGAGGCTTACGGCCCTTCCCATGAAGATGCCTACCGATGGATTGATCTGGTGCGGGAAAGGGCTGGCTTGGAAGGCGTCGAAACGGCGTGGTCAAAATATGCCAGTATACCGTTCAAGACGAAGCCAACCACTAAAGAGGGATTTAGGGATATCGTCCAGCAGGAGCGGCTCATCGAGTTGGCCAACGAGGGCCATCGTTACTGGGAAATAAGGCGATGGAAAAGAGGTAGAGAGATATGGCACAATCAACCGATACAGGGTTGGGATATTGAACAGAACGAAACGGAAACCTTTTACCGCGTGCGGACGGTTTTTACACCTCAATTCTCCACCCGAGACTATTTTTGGCCTATAAGAGAGTCTGATTTGTTCGTGAATACAAATCTGGATCAGAATCCGGGATGGTAGAAACCCAGCGAACACCCCGCGACAGGACGGGGTGGGTTTATTGTCAAGTATATAAGTTTAAGTTAGGAAAAATGAAAAAATATCTCATTTTGATGCTGTCTTGGATAATACTTAATTATTCATGTAGCGATAAAAACAGCAGGCTCCCGATGGTGGATGATTCGACTATTCCGGGGCAGGTGAGCAATGTAGAATCGGAGAGTCTCCCCGGAGCTGTAAAATTGACTTACAAATTGCCGCAAGGGCAAAACCTCTCGTATATCAAAGCCGAATGTTCGATCAACGGCGTAATACGGCACGTAAAAGCCTCTTCATTTGTGAATAACCTGACCATTGAAGGTTTTGCTGACGAATCAGCGTATACGGTTAAGTTGTATTCGGTAAACAGGAGTGAGAAGGCCTCCGAACCCGTGGTGGTAGAGGTAAAGCCATTATCGCCCAATTTCAGGGAAGTGTTTAAAAGTATCCGATTGATAGAAAATTGGGGGGGTGCCAGTGTCATGTTTGAAAATCCCGGTGAAGCGGATTTGGCCATTACCATGACTTATCTGGACGACGACGGTTTTTGGGATACAGGAGAAACCTTCTACACCAAAATGCCGGAAGGCCAATTTTCAATACGTGGATTGCCGCCACAGGAAACAACATTCGGTGTTTATGTCACGGACCGTTGGGGTAATACATCCGATACGTTGGTTAGTGATTTGACTCCCAGATTCGAAAAACAGTTAGACAAGTCAAAATTCAGCGGGATGTCTTTACCGGGTGATGCGCCGCTCACCCCCAATTTTGGGTGGGCGAATTGGTGGAATGATATACTCGGTGGTGATGGTGGACAAGCCTTTGCTACGATAAACAATGGACAATGGCCCCACATTGTGACGTTTGATTTGGGTACTCCGGATGGAGCCCTGCTCAGCCGGATGAAATTGTGGCAACGACTTGGAAACAACTACGCACCGGTGGCATACAATGATCGGAGTGTTCGCTATTTCGAAATATGGGGGAGTATGAACCCGAGCCCCGATGGTTCCTGGGATTCATGGACACTGCTATTAGACGGCGAGATAACCAAGCCATCCGGCTTACCTGTCGGTACCAATTCGGACGAGGACATGGAAGCTTTCTGGAGCGGTAATGATGTGGAGTTCCCATTGGACATTCCCCCCGTCAGGTACATCCGTTTTGTGTGTAAAGAAACATGGGGGAAAATGACAACCCTGTTTATTTCATCAGAAATGACCTTGTGGGGGCAGGAACCATCTGATGTTCAATGAGTAGACGTTTTAACTTATTTGTAAATTAATAAATGCGGTATCGATGAACACGAGAATCAAAATAAAATGGTATCATACGATAGCAGTATGTTGTATCCTGTTTGCGCACTGTACTCCGTATGATGAGTATAAAAATTTCATGCCCAATGGCGAAATCATTTACCCACAGAAAGCGGCTTCGGTGAAAACCTACCCCGGAAAAAACAGGATTCAATTGGAATGGGTAATCTCGGATCCCAAAGTAACTCACTGTAAAGTGTTGTACGAACAAGGCGGTATCCAGAACGAGACCACCGTGCAGAAAAATATGGATAACGACACCACGCGTGTAGTCATCTCCAACCTGGAAGAAACCTTATGCAAATTCAAGATCATATCTTATGACGATTTTGGCCACGCTTCTATCCCCGTTGAAGTGGATGAATTGGCTTATGGTGTAAATTACGAACAGACACTTTTAAATCGTACATTAAAAGGTTTTGAAGTAGATGACAGCCGGGACGAGCTTATACTTGAATGGTATGATGCAGTCGATGATACAGAGACAGGAATAGAACTGACTTATACAGATATCAATGGTGTTGCCCAAACCGTGTTTTTTGCCAGTTCGGAAACGACCACGACCTTACCCGATTTCAAGTTGGGTGAACCGTTGCATATCAGTACCACATATAAACCGGTACCAACTGCAATAGATGTTTTTTCCACAGACCCCACAAAGGTTGACCTCGCGAAAACGGTAAATGTGGCATTGAATAAACCTGTTAAACAGAGTGGTTATGCGCTCAATGACCCCCAGTACGCCGGAGGAAAGGCAGTTGATGGAATGACGGCGGGGAACAATTCCAGGTGGATTTCAGACATGACACACTTCAACGAACACTGGATCGAAATTGATTTGCAAGATGACTACTCCATCTTCGCACTTAGACTATTCCGCCAAAGCAATGTTCAGTCGATGCCAATGTGGAGATTTCAAGCTTGGGTGGACGGCGAGTGGGTAACTGTAGTATCCCATGATAACAATACTGCACTTACCCATTACGAAGAATTTGAATCGGTAACAACCAATAAGGTCAGGTGGTACATACCGCCATATGACGATAATACCGTACGCCTGTTTGAGATAGAAGTGTACAGCAATGTTGTGTATTAATATAAAAGCGGCATCGATATAACTGAAATACGAGCCCTCAAAATCATCAAATCGGTTCCGAACACATGTGTATACGCCCGTGAATCTGAATAGTAGGCAGCATCCGGGGTATTGTAAAGCAATCGTAATATCTAAATATCGCTAGTAAAATGAAAAGAAGAACATTCGTTAAAAATTCAATATATGGTGTTGGCTTTTTAAATCTTCCTGTTGCATTTGGTGGGCAGGATTCGTCGGCCTTCCAGCAACAAAAAATAAAAATCGGTCAAATCGGTGTTTGCCATGAACACGCGTCCGCGAGAATGGATACCTTAAAAAAAATGTCGGATGTTTTCGAGATAGTGGGGGTTGTGGATGACCGGAATTCGACAGCTGCGAGATTTAGTGGCAACAACCTTAAATCGTTTGAGGGACTAAAATGGATGAGCGAAGAAGAGCTGTTGAATTATCCCGGGATGCAGGCAGTGATGGTTGAAACGGCGAATTCCGATTTGGTAACAACTTCAATACGTTGCATGAATCGTGGCCTGGCAATAGCAATGGATAAGCCTGGAGGAGAAGACCTGGCATTATTCCAACAATTGATCAATGGATGCAAAACAAGGAACCTACCTTTTCAGATGGGATACATGTTTCGTGGAAATCCGGCAATTCAGTTTTGCCAGCGAGCCGTGCGGGAGGGTTGGCTCGGCGATGTTTTTGAAATGCGCGGGACGATGAGCCATAATTACGGTGGGGAGGGTTATCAACGCTATCTGAGCAATTTCCATGGTGGAATCATGTTCAATTTAGGATGTCATATTATCGATTTAATCGTTTCCATGTTAGGCCGCCCGGAGAAAGTAACTTCTTTTTTAGGTGCTACCAAATCCGCCGCGGATAGCGCTTACAATAACTGTTTAGCAGTTATGGAGTATGCCCATGCGAAAGCTTGGGTGCACGCTTGCGATTCCGAATTTAGGGGTCAGCGTTATTTGAAAATTTCTGGTACGAAGGGTACCATCGAACTGTCGCCACTGGAACGTTTCGACGGCAAGTCTTTGGAGTTGGATCTGCGGCTGCGAGACGGCAATGCCCAATACACCAGTGGAAACCATGTTGTTACCTTCGATGCTCAGGATGACCGATATATTGGTCAATTGGCTGAATTTGCGAAAGTGATTAAAGGGGAGATAGCAAATCCATATACGTTTGAACATGATCTGCTAGTACATCAGGTTCATCTGGCTGCTTCTGGAAATTTACCGTGGTCTTAACAGGGAGAATGATGACAGTTTGCTGTGTTAAGAAAGAATTCCACCGGTGTTATCTATACCCTGTCCTCGTGTATATATGCATATGGTATGGGTGCTCTGGTGAAAAAAAACACATAACGGAGAATGATTTCGAGAACCTGGAGCTAAACTCATTCGTTGAGGAAGACTTCCCTTATATTACCACGTCACTTGATGCTCGGAATATTGGGGCAAGTTTTCCCAGCGATAACGTATCTGCTAGGGGACTGGCTATACAGCTTGGCAACGATTCATATGCCTGCTTCGATATGGATTTACTCCGGTGGTCGGTGGCTTGGGAAGGTGAATTCTTACCGATGGTGCTTCCGGCACAGGGATCATATCATGATTTTTTTCAGTACAATAAGAACGAGTTGCCTTACCCGTTGGGAACGCCCAGCATGGCTACGGGTATTTACCCGGGATGGTCCCGAAATAAGCCGGAATTCGGGGAAGTAAGGGATGCATCACAAGAGACGGAGGGGCTTTATTGGGGGCCTATACCGACAGATTTGGGACGGTGGAATGGTGTCTTTATACATAATCAATCCGTCATTCTGTCTTATTCCATTGGTCCAACGGAAATACTGGAGCTTCCCGGTAGTGTGAAACACGGGCATATTAGCGCTCTTTCCCGGACATTCCGAATCGGGAAATCGGCTTCGAAATTGTTTGTCAACATTGCGGAAGTATTGGATGGAAGGAAGGGAGTTGAAGGCGGGCAAATCGGGCATCTTTTTCACGATAATCCGGATACGGTGACTACGGTCGCTATCAACGGAGGAGATGGAGTGGTGAAAATGGTTGACAATCGATACCTAACCGTGGAACTGCCACCTTCAAATGAAGAACGGGAGTTTTCCATCTTGATAAGGAAGGGGCCCGCGCGCGACACCAGTGATTTCGAGATATTGGCCAAAGGTTACAAGCGGGAAATCCCAGATTTCAAACACGGTGGCCCATCACGCTGGAATGAACAGGTATTGACAAGAGGTAAGATTAGCCCCGATACTGCCGCGTTTGTATCGGATATCCTAACACTCCCATTACCAAATCCATGGAAAAGAAATGTACGGGTTGCGGATATTGGATTCTTTAACGGAGACAAAGCCGCAATCTCTACTTATGAAGGAGATGTTTGGATTGTAGAAGGTTTTAACAAAAAATTGAACAACCTCTCTTGGCGTCGGTTTGCTTCCGGCTTTTATGAACCCATGAGTATCGAGGTTTTCGAAGGGGAGATTTATGTCTATGGTAAGGAGGGAATTGTTCGATTACACGACCTGAACGGAGATGGCGAAGCGGACTACTATGAAGCTTATTGCAATTTAATGCAACAATCTACCGGTACACGCGAATGGGCTGCGGATATGACGATGGATAAGGATGGAAATTTCTACATTGCAAAAGGGGGGCATGTAACCGGTCTGAAAGGAGTACTCCCCTTCCTTTCTGATTTCAAGCCGGAAAACACCTATCGCGCCAGCACGCGCCACAGTGGATCAATTTTAAAAATTGCTGCGGATGGCAAGTCTCTGGAGGTGCTCGCGACAGGACTGAGAATGCCCTATATTGGGATTAATAGGAATACCGCATTTTTGACTGCTTCTGACCAACAAGGTAATTTTGTCCCAGCGTCACCCATTTATGCGGTACACAAGGGGGACTATTTTGGAGTGCCTGTTACCTTGCATAGAGACGACCATCCAGAGATTTCCCGCCCCATTACGTGGATCCCCCACAGGATTGACCGGTCCTCGGCGAGCCAAGCATGGATAGGAGAAAGTAAAATGGGGCCGTTGAATAACCAACTGCTACATTTTTCATTTGGAGCTCCTGGTATATTTCGTGTGCTGTTAGACAGTGATTCCGAAACCTCGCAAGGTGGCGTTTCATTTATCCGAATGAATTATCCTTCTCCGATATTAAAGGGAGAAACAAACCCATCAGACGGGCAGCTGTACGTGGTGGGTTTTAACAACTACGCGAGCAATTCAATGGGAATCAGCTCGCTGATACGAATGCGTTATACCGGAAAACCGAGCTATATGGTGAATGGATTCCGCGCCGGGAGCCAAGGTGTTTTGTTGTCGTTTGATGCTGAATTAAATGACACAAGTGCGACGAATATTGAGAATTTCGCCGTGAAACGATGGAATTATAAACGAACGGGCCGATACGGCTCAGGCCATTTTAAGTTAGATGGCTCTCCAGGAGAAGAGTTACTTCCTGTTTTGGCTTCTTACCTGGCTGCAGATAAAAAGAGCGTTCTGTTACTTATTCCCCAAATGAGAGAAACTGACCAGATGGAGGTGATGTATAGGCTCGACTTTCGTGACGGTAAAAAGATAGAAGATGGCCTGTGGTTTACCGTACATAGCGTCAATGATGTCGCGTACCGCAAATATGGAATCGAGAATGTGGACTTGGCCAAACTCGATCTGACTCCGGACCAGGTTTCGGCGTTGATAAAAACGGAACTCCCTGTAACAGTGGATAGGGGGAGGGAACTGTTTGTTAAAACCGGGTGTATCGCTTGCCATTCTACGGGTATCAAGACGGAAGGAATGTATGGCCCGCCGTTTCAAGGGATTTATGGAACAAAGCGGGAATTGACCGATGGTTCGACTGTACTGGTGGACGATGCCTATCTAAAAGAGTCAATACTCCAACCGGAGAAGAAGGTGGCAAAAGGCTATGGAGCGGAAATGCCTGCTTTCGAAGGGGTACTCACAGACTCCGATATACAATCTATAATTTTCTACATCAAGACGTTGTACCGTTGACCGGATATCTATTCCAAGGGAATCATATCTTAAACAATTAGCTAACCATTATTCAAAGTAACATTAGAAATGAAAGGAACTGATTTTTGGTGGGTGTTTATGCTGGGTGTTGTATCGTGTTCATTGGGCACCCCGCCCATTACAGAAAACGACTTTGATAATATCGAATTAAACCCATTCATCGAGCCCGACTTCCCCTTCGTAAGTACTTATCTGGATGCGCGTGGCCTCGGTGACCACTTTCCAAAAAACAACGTGGTTTCCCGGGGGCTCATGGTTAATCTGGGCGACAGTGCTTACATGTGCTTCGATAGAGACTTGCTGCGGTGGTCGGTGGCCTGGACGGGTGATTACCTGAACGGAGGCATGCTTCCACACGTGTCATATGACGATTTCTTCAACAAGAAGGCCTATATACCTAAGATAGCCGGCCAGCCCGCCTTTGCCAGCGGACTTTATCCGGGGTGGTCAGCAGATAGCCTAACGCTAAGCGACGTCCGACCCAAGGAACAGCTGAATACCGGTGCATACTGGGGGGCGCTGCCCGCGGAATATGGCCGTTGGAGCGGCGTCTATGTGTACGGCGACAAAGCTGTACTTTCATACAGGGTGGGGCAGACAAACATATTCGAATTGCCGGGTGTAGTGCGGGAAGGGGCACAGGCGGTTTTCACACGGGCTTTGGAGATCGATAGCTCGACCGATACACTTTTCATGAATGCCGCAGAAGTGCGGGGAGGGGAAGGCGGTTCGGCGGATAGTCGGATCGGATATATTTATTTCGGCGAGCAACGGGATTCCGTCGTAGCGGTGGGTGTGGCTAGCGAAACAGCTGCCTTGATACGTTTGGTGGATAACCGATATTTGTCTGTGGCCGTACCGCCATCCACCAATGGCTCCCGTCTGACCGTGTACCTGTGGCGGGGAGCTGCCGAAGATCTGCCATCGTTCGAAAGGGTTGTCAATTCGATTACCGTTGACTTTCCGGATTTTAGGCGAGATTTCCAAACGCGCTGGCCCGACGAAGTACTTACGCGAGGCCAAATCGCGCCGGATACCGCGGCTTTTGTGGCCGACATCCTGACACTTCCGATCCCCAACCCGTGGAAACGGAATGTACGGGTGATAGACCTAGCCTTCCTAGATGAGGAGACGATTGTGGTATCTACATTTGAAGGAGACGTCTGGATAGCAAAGGGGGTTAAAGGGCAACTGAAAAAAATGTCGTGGAAACGTTTTGCTTCGGGGCTTTATGAGCCGATGAGCATAGCCGTTCATGACGGTCAGATTTATGTTTTCGGTAAGGAGGGGATTGTGCGGCTCAATGACCTGAACGGCGATGGCGAGGCAGACTATTACGAGAACTTCTGTGACCTGATGCAACAGCCGCCAGTTGCCTACGCATGGGCCGCCGACATGGTTTTCTCGGATGTGAATGAAGCCATTTTCATCGCCAACGGAGGTGCGGTGGCTGCGGCGGGGCTGACCAAACCGATCGCGGAAGGCTTCCGGGCGGGCACTAACCATTCGGGCTCCATCCTGAAAATATCGCTTGACGGAAAGCGTGCGGAGGTGTATGCCACAGGGCTACGGGCTCCCTTTTTGGGGGAGCATCCAGCCACAGGCGATATAACTGTGACCGACCAGCAGGGCAATTATGTGGCTGCCACACCCATCTATATGGTAGAGCGGGGGGATTTCTTCGGCGTTCCGGCCACGGCACAGCGCAATGACGATCCGGAACACAAGCGGCCACTCACTTGGATCCCGCACCGGGTGGACCGGTCGGCGGCGACGGAGGTGTGGATGACCAGCGGGAAGATGGGCCCCCTCAACGATGCATTGGTTCATTTCTCGTTTGGTAAGCCAGGTCTGTTCCGGGTACTATTGGATTCCACGGCCCAGGGCTTGCAGGGCGGAGTGGCACCCTTGCCGTTGAAGTTATCCACGCCTATCCTGAAGGGTGTGCTGGGGCCTGTAGACGGCCAGCTCTACGTGGCGGGTTTCAACCTGTTGGGTAGCAGTTCGGAGGGCGTCAGTGCAATACAGCGGTTCAGGTACACCGGAAAGCCGAGTTATATGCCCAACGGGTTGAAGATCGGTAAGCAGGGGATTATTGTATCTTTTGATGCGCCGCTGGACCCAGCGGAAGTGAGTAATTTGGAGAATTATCGTATCAAACGCTGGAATTACAAGCAAACCCAGGAATATGGCTCCGGACACTTTAAATTGGACGGTACGCCGGGTGAAGAGATCCTGCCAGCGCTCGCCTCATACCTGTCTGCCGACAGGAAGCATTTGTTGCTTCTGATTCCCGACATGAAGTTTACCGACCAGATGGAAGTGATGTACCGGCTTAAGGCTTCGGATGGCAAAGCGCTGGATGATGGAATCTGGTTTTCGGTGACCCATGTTCCCGATCTGGATAGCCAGTTGGGTGGCTTCGGCCAAGTCGACCTCAGCAAGCTGGATATCGATCAGGCGGAGATCGCTTCATTGGTGAAATCCGAGGGGCCGATTACGCGCGAGCGTGGGCATCAGCTTTTCAATACGGTTGGCTGTGTGGGTTGCCATTCGCCGGGTACGGAAACAGCGGGTAAGTATGGTCCGCCGTTCAAGGGGATGTATGGCACGATGCGGGAAATGAATGACGGTATGCGTATCGAAGCCGATGATGCCTACATTCGGGAATCAATCCTTGATCCTAGTAAGCATGTGGTGAAGGGCTATGAGGCCGAAATGCCGTCTTATGTGGGTGTGCTGTCCGATGCCGACATCGAGGCGATACAGCTTTACATCATGTACCTAAAATATTAATGATTTTGAACATTTTCGTGATATGCTCCCTACGGTTGTCTGTTCGTAATTTAAACCGATGGACTGCCGTATTGATAGCAAGCGGTTTGCTGGTCGGCTTACATCACCAGGCACACGCCAGCGCTGCACCGGAAGATTCCATTGTGCCAGATACGGCACGGATTTTCAAAAAGTCTGACGATGAAACGACAAAAAATAAGCTGCTTGAGTTTTCAGGGTTTATAAAGTACGATCTTTTTGCCGATACCCGTCAGGTAGTAAATGCGCGGGAGGGGCTGGTATCGATGTACCCCGAGAACCGTCTCGTAGATGCATCGGGAAATGATGTGAATGCGGGGAGGAATCTGAATATGCTTTCCATTCATTCGCGGCTCGCGCTACGGTCATATGGCCCTGTTGTTTTCAACGCTCGTACCAGTGGATTGATCGAGGCTGATTTTTATGGAAATGAAAACAGCCATTTCAGTGACTTGAATGGATTAAGGCTATTTAACGCCTATATTAATTTCAATTGGAAGACCACCGGGCTGCTCGTAGGCCAGTATTGGCATCCGATGTCCGTGCGGGAGTTCTTCCCGAATACCGTGTCGTTTAGTGCGGGAGCACCCTTCCACCCCATGTCCCGCAATCCGCAGGTTCGCATCCGGCAAATGCTGGGTCGATTTAAGTTGACCGGTGCCTTTCTTTCACAGCGGGATTTCACGAGTACAGGTCCCGATGGCCCGGGTTCGCATTACTTGAGGAATGCGGGTATCCCCAACGTGCATTTGCAACTACAATATAGCGGCGATTCGTCCGCTTTTTCCGGTGGGGCGGGGATCGATTATAAACAACTCGTCCCGACGCGTTCTGCGTTAAATGATGTCGGGGAGGTGTTTAAGTCGAATAGTTTGGTTTCCAGCGTTTCATTCATCGGTTTTTTAAAGATGGAAACCGGAAACATTGGAATGACGGCACAAGGCGTCTACGCCCAAAATGCATACGATTTGCTCCTTCTTGGGGGATATGCCGAGAAACTGGTGAATGACGCATATACGGTTGAAAAGGCTTATACGAACCTCAATGTGGCATCGTTCTGGCTCGATATGTGGTCAATCGTGCGTGGCGTCCATGTAGGGGCCTTTATTGGCTATACAAAAAATTTAGGAGCGGGCAACCGGATCGGCGACGCACGTTATAGCCGGGGTGAGAATATAGGATGGGTTTATCGGCTTTCGCCACGCATGGCTTACGATATCGGCCCGGTTAATGCGGCTCTTGAAGGCGAATACACGGTAGCTGGCTATGGCACCGCGAACGGAGATGGGATGGGTGGGGTGGCTGACACAGCCCCGGTTGCCAATTTCAGATCATTACTGTCAGTGAAATATTCTTTTTGATGTTACCCTGTTGTTACTGTCGTCCTAAAAGCCCGGGCACTTTTGTGGGATAGGCTTCCCTACGTGTACTGAAGTCCGCGTACTTATCGCGGATATATAGCAGCAGGTCATAGTCGGAAAACCTGAGCAACTGTTCGTAAGTAGGTCTGAAAAACCAGTGGAAGACATCCAGCTCCGCATCGGGGATACCCGTCTGCGCTTGGATAAGTGCCTTCGTGTACCGACGGTCCACATAATCTTCGTGCTCGTCACGGATGAGCGCAGCCTTCAATAGCTTGCTCTGTTTCTGCTCGCGCGAAAAGGAAGCAAAGAGCATATTGAGGTTGATACCGATGCCAGCCGGGGCGAGTGTAAGCGCCTGCCATGGCTTTACCGGCTTGAAGTTGAACTGGTTGGCATATTCCTGGCGCATCCATAGCGAGTCTTTTACGGAGTTACGTTTACCCAATATGCGTACCTCCTCAAGGCCGATGGTTTTGCTCAGCAACGAAATGTAGAGCAGCGTATCGGGTGCGGTGTATAGGGTAAGCGACGTCGGCTCGTAGCCAATATGAGAAACAGAAATGGTGACAGGGAAGCCGGTGAAGCCGACAACGCCGAAATGCCCGCCTGCATCGGTGGAGGTACGTAGGTTACCCATCGTAATACTGGCCGCCCGGACCGGCTGGCCCGTTTCCCGGTCGTGCACCACACCGCCGAGATACTGCGCCTGTGCCGACAGTATTGACAGGATGCTGCTGCAAATTAGCAAATACAACGATATGAGGTGAGGGCTGCCACGCATAGTGCGGTAAAGGTAAGGGTAGGGTGGCCTACGCGCCGTACTTTTAACATTTGTTAACCATAGTTGGTTTACTCAATAGATGGAGTAACTTTATTCAGTGCACTGAATAAAGTTGGATAGGTTGCTCCTGCTGGATAACTTAGGTATCCCTTGGGGGGAATTTCTGATGATCAATCCATCGGAGCTGTTCTGAGCAGCGTGAAGCCCGACATGGTGCGGATTACCGATTTCAAAAAATTATACCTACTTTCGAGGCCTAAACAAACGATAATAAAAAGAATACCATGAGTTTGAAAGATTTTAAAGGAGTTGTCACCGGAGACGCCGTACAGGATTTATTTGAGATCGCTAAGACGCATAAATTCGCCTTGCCCGCCGTGAATGTAATCGGTACGGATTCTATAAATGCGGTAATGGAAACTGCTAAAGCGGTCAACTCACCGGTGATTATCCAATTGTCTAACGGCGGTGCGCAGTTCTATGCCGGAAAGTCGATGAATAACGACGGACTGAAAGCGTGTGTGCTCGGTGCCGTGTCGGCCGCCCATCACGTACATCTATTGGCCGAACATTATGGCATCGCGGTTATACTCCATACCGACCATGCCGCTAAAAAGCTTTTGCCTTGGATTGATGGCATGCTCGATCACGGTGAGCATTTCTTTAAGCAACACGGTAAGCCACTATTTTCTTCCCATATGCTCGATTTATCCGAAGAGCCCATCGAGGAGAATATCGACATATCCAAAAAATACCTCGAACGGATGAAGCCGCTTGGAATGACCGTGGAGATCGAACTCGGTGTTACTGGAGGGGAAGAGGATGGTGTGGATAACACCGATGTAGATAGCTCTAAATTATACACACAGCCCGAAGAGGTAGCCTATGCCTACGAAGAACTGAACCAGGTGAGCGATAAATTCACTGTGGCGGCGGCCTTTGGCAATGTGCATGGTGTGTACAAACCCGGCAACGTCAAATTGCAACCTGTTATCCTCCACAATTCCCAGGAATACATCCGCGAGAAGTTCGGCCTTTCCGCTGAGAAACCGGTTAACTTTGTGTTCCACGGTGGCTCAGGTTCGGCACCCGAAGAGATTGCCGAAGCGATTTCGTATGGCGCGATTAAAATGAATATCGATACCGATATGCAATGGGCCTTTTGGGATGGCGTGCGTGGGTACTACCAAGCCAACGAAGGCTATCTGCAAAGCCAGATCGGTAACCCCCAAGGAGCGGATTCGCCAAACAAGAAGTACTACGATCCACGTGTATGGTTGCGCAAAGGCGAAGAAAGCTTCGTCAAACGCCTTACACAAGCATTTGAAGAGTTGAATGCTGTTGACGTGAATAATAAGCTTTAGCGGGAGCAATCGCTTTTTCTATTACCAAATGCCCATTTTAATGGGCATTTGGTGTTTCTTGCCTTGTGGTAAAAAAAACTAGTATAATGTCCGCAGATTCCCTATTTTGCAGGCCTTGAATGATTTGCTAACCGTTTACACAGTGATAAAAACAGTCGGTTCGACTGCAAAGCCTTATGGAACAGTTTATTAAAGCCGTTAACGACGTTGTGTGGAGCAACGCACTGGTTGTATTATGTATAGGTGTCGGCGTCTATTTCTCGTTTGCAACCGGATTTTTACAGGTCAGATACCTGAAAGATATGGTGAAACTCCTGTTTGGTGGCGGTTCGTCTACCAAAGGCGTTTCTTCCTTCCAAGCGTTTGCCATGGCGCTATCGGGTAGGATCGGCACAGGGAATATCGCCGGTGTGGCCACGGCCATCGCCATGGGCGGACCAGGTGCTGTATTCTGGATGTGGCTCATCGCATTCCTGGGGGCGGCATCTGCTTACGTGGAAGCCACATTGGGCCAGATTTATAAAGAAGTGAAAGACGGGCAGTACCGTGGTGGCCCAGCATTCTATATCGAAAAAGGGCTAGGTGTGAAGTGGTACGCCGTGGTTTTTGCCGTTGCGACGATACTGAGTACGGCACTTTTTCTGCCCGGTGTGCAAAGCAACAGCATTGCGCTTGGCGTGCAGAACGCATTCGATGTACCGGTGGAGTATACTGGTATTGGTCTCGTTATTTTGCTTGGTCTCATTATCATCGGCGGCGTGAAGCGCATTGCAAAAGTAGCGGAAGTGGTGGTGCCATTTATGGCCGGTGCTTATATCCTAATGGCACTCATTATCATTGCGCTGAATTTTAACGACATTCCTGCCGTGTTTGGGCTGATATTCCGGTCGGCCTTCGATTTCGAGCCCGCCTTTGGCGGGATGCTGGGGGCAGCCATTTCATGGGGTGTAAAGAGGGGTATCTATTCGAACGAAGCCGGGCAAGGTACCGCGCCGCACGCGGCGGCGGCGGCCGAGGTGAGCCACCCCGCAAAGCAGGGGCTGGTGCAGGCGTTTTCGGTGTATGTGGATACGCTGTTCGTGTGTACCGCAACCGCACTGATGATCTTATTCACGGGGGCATATAACGTGCAGAATCCTGCGGGTGGCTACTTCGTTGAGAACATACCGGGCGTTCAGATCGGCTCAGAATACACCCAGCATGCTGTCGCCCATCATTTCCCCAGCATCGGCGCCGGATTTGTGGCCCTAGCATTGTTCTTTTTTGTCTTTACCACCATCATGGCCTATTATTATATGGCCGAAACCAATCTCAGTTACTTGGATAAACGCGGCAAGCAACGATGGGCTGTGTGGGCGCTTCGTCTCCTCATCCTATTCGCTACCTATTACGGCACGGTTAAGACTGCTGAATTGGCGTGGACCATGGGCGATATCGGCGTGGGACTGATGGCTTGGCTCAACCTGATAGCCATTATATTGCTGCGGAAGCCTGCCTTGAAAGCACTCAAAGACTACCGCAAGCAAAAGGCAGAAGGAAAAGACCCAGTGTTCAATGCGGATGAGTGGGATATCAAGCATGCCGAAGAGTGGTCGAAGCGAAAAGATGGGTGAATTTCGTATCTTATACGTACCTTTGGCCCATGCCAGAAAAAATCATTATCCTTGATTTCGGCTCCCAATATACCCAGTTGATTGCTCGGCGGGTGCGGGAGTTAAATGTATATTGTGAAATTCATCCCTATACCCATATTCCGGAGTTTGATGCGTCGGTGAAGGGTGTTATTTTTTCGGGGAGCCCTTACTCTGTACGACAGGATGATGCACCACAGGTCGATTTTCAATCGATTCAAAACCGATTCCCCTTATTAGGCGTCTGTTATGGAGCACAGTACATCGCGCAGCATTCGGGTGGAGCGGTGGTAGCGTCCACGATCCGTGAATACGGCCGGGCCAACCTCCATTTCGTAGATAGTGGCAACCCGTTGCTGGCCGATATCCCGACGGGCTCCCAAGTGTGGATGTCGCACGGTGACACCATCTCTTCGATTCCTGAAGGCGTGGACATCATTGCCAGCACCGATAAGGTGAATGTAGCGGCGTATCACGTCAAGGGTACGCAAACGTATGGTATACAGTTCCACCCCGAGGTAACCCACAGTACCGACGGGACAACGTTATTGAAGAACTTTGTCATCGATATTTGCGGTTGCACGCCCTCTTGGACAGCCGATGCATTCGCAGAGACAACGGTGGCCGCATTGAAAGAAAAATTGGGCAACGACCATGTAATCATGGCGTTATCCGGGGGGGTCGATTCTACGGTAGCTGCGGTATTGCTGCATCAGGCCATAGGCCAAAACCTGCATTGCATATTCGTAGACCATGGGTTGTTGCGAAAGAATGAGTTTGAACAAGTGCTGGAATCATACCGGCATATGGGCCTTAATATCAAAGGAGTAAATGCCAAAGAGCGGTTTTACCGGAAGCTGGCTGGCGTGAGCGAACCCGAGCAGAAACGCAAAATCATTGGTGCAGCATTCATCGACGAATTTGATGATGCCGCGCACGCTGTACAGGCGGAGTTACCGGCAGGCGTTGAAGTGAAGTGGCTTGGACAAGGGACTATCTACCCGGACGTCATCGAGTCAATTTCGGTGAATGGCCCCTCTGCCACCATCAAATCACACCATAACGTGGGTGGCCTGCCTGATTTCATGAAGCTGAAAGTGGTGGAACCCCTAAATACCCTTTTCAAGGATGAAGTGCGCCGGGTGGGTAAAACACTGGGGGTGGCGCCGAGCATCCTCGGCAGGCACCCGTTTCCGGGTCCTGGCCTCGCTATCCGGATATTAGGAGAAATCACGGCCGAAAAGGTACGGATTTTGCAGGAAGCTGATGATATCTACATTCGCAACCTGCGGGAATCCGGCTGGTATGATCAAGTGTGGCAGGCGGGAACGATTTTCCTGCCGGTGCAGTCGGTAGGGGTGATGGGCGACGAACGTACTTATGAGCATGTTGTGGCGCTCCGTGCCGTTGGCTCGCTCGACGGGATGACAGCAGATTGGGTACACCTGCCCTATGAGTTATTGGCGAAGATATCAAACGAGATAATCAATCACGTAAAGGGGATAAATAGGGTTGTATATGATATTAGTTCGAAACCTCCGGCTACTATTGAATGGGAGTAAACGCCTGCTAGGCTTATCGGTGTTGGTGTTGTTGGTGGCGTGTACGCCTAAGGTGCGGGTGCTGCGGGCCCCCGGAGACAAAGCGCCCACTGAAAAGAAAGAAACCACCACGGAGAAAGAAGATGTTGCAATACCGGAAGAAGAGGAAACGGTCGATTTCAACCGGATTGCGCTGCTTTTGCCTTTTGAGCTCAATAAAGCCAATCAACACGCGCCCAGTGCAGCGGATATCAAACGATCGGCCTTGGCACTGGATTTCTACCAAGGGTTTAAGGTGGGCCTGGATGCGCTTTCTGCCGAAGGCGCCAATTTCAAACTGAACGTATTGGATACCCGTGACGACCCCGGTGAGAATGCACGTATCGCCAAGCTAGACGATGTGCAGGATGCAGCGTTGGTGGTGGGGCCGGTATATCCGAAGGAAATACAGGTGTTTGGCTTTAATGCGCAGCTCGACCAAACCTTGCAGATTTCGCCATTGGCCGCGAGTATGCCATCGGAGTTTAACTTCTCCAACCTGGTCACCATGACGGCCCCGCTTCCGGTACACGTACACGCATTGGCAACCCATATTGCCAACCAGTACAAACAGGGCGATGTGGTGATCTTCTACAAAACACCCGATGAGGCAAGCAAACAACTGCTAGGGCCGCTCCAAACAGAAATCCGTAAACTGAAGAATGGTAACATCCAGGTGGTGGAAGTGGAAGATGAAGAAAGCTTGGAAAGTAGGGTACACCTTGCAGGTAAGAACCTGGTCGTGTTGGCAACGACCAATAAGTATGAGATATCGCCCATTTTAGCGCAATTGCGTAGGCTGCAGGAAGAACTTTCGTACAATATCCAGTTGTTCGGCCACCCAAGTTGGTCGAAGCTTGGCTTCGATGCGGAAGATGGGTTGGCCGCGTTTGATACCCGGATCACCACCTCATATTATATCGATAAAAGTGCCACCGATGTGCGCCGGTTCGACCAGCAATACCAAAGTGAGTTTGGCATAGCTCCTACCGAATTTGCATATAAGGGCTACGATGCCGCTTATTATTTCGGTAGCTTGCTCGTAAAGTATGGCCCCGATTACCGGCTGCACCTGGAAGATACCGGTTATAAAGGGCTACATAACACGTTTAAGTGGGAGTACAACGCCGCTTGGGGCTACGTGAACCACGCCATCGCTATTTTACAATATGGCAGCAGCGGTTTCAGGCCGATAAATTAAATCCCTTTGATAGTCACTGAAAAACGGGTAAGGCAACAGATCCATACGGTTGAACGCTTACTCCAGGAATATGTGGAAGAAGGTGGTGTACCTTTGACTCGTTTCCTTACCGGGTTTTACAAGCGTAATCGGCAAATGGGGAGTAAAGACCGGCGGATGGCTTCCCGGTTGGTATACCACTATTTCCGTTTAGGGGCAGCGGCGCAACGTGAAGAGGTGCCTGTCCGGTTGGCAATGGCCGATTTTCTGTGTAGCAACGATAGTGCGGTGGCTTCCGTTATCCTCCCCCAGGTTTACGCCCATATCCAAGCCGATCTTTCGGAAAAAATTTCGTTGTTGGAGGCAAATACAACTTTCCGTCTGCAAGATGTATTCCCATTCCAACAATTCTTGTCGGCAGGTATCGACCGCCATGCATTCCTAAAAAGTCTTTTTGTGCAGCCTGACCTCTACATCCGGTTGCGGCCGTCTTATCGCGACGAAGTCATGGCAGCATTGGAAGCGACACAAATCAATTATCGGATAGTGGATCAATACGCTGTGGCGCTACCCAATGGTACGGCCCTAGACCGCATCGCAGGTCTAACCGGTAAATACGAGGTGCAGGATTACTCATCGCAACAGACAGGTGCATATTTCCAGGCCACCGCCGGGGAGCACTGGTGGGATGCCTGCGCCGGAGCGGGGGGCAAATCGCTCTTGCTGCTCGATCAATCGGCCGGAGTAAATCTATTGGTGTCTGATACGCGGCGTAGTATCTTGCGTAATCTCGATGAGCGTTTTGACGCAGCAGGAATCAAATCCTACCGGCAGAAGATAATCGACCTCCGCAACGATACGGCAACGGTGCTTGGCGATGAACAGTTTGACGGCATTATCCTCGATGCCCCTTGCACAGGCTCCGGCACGTGGGGCCGTACACCGGAAATGCTTTCGGCATTCGATAGCCAGGCAATCGGCCGCTTTGCCGAATTGCAACGACAGCTGGCAACGCGGGTCATCAGGCACCTGAAGCCGGGGAAGCCGCTTATTTACATCACCTGCTCGGTTTATGCCGAAGAAAACGAAAGGGTGATGAGCTACCTGCAAGACACGCATGGACTGCACTTGCAACAAACCGCGCTGCTACATGGCTATCGGCATAAAGCCGACAGTATGTTTGTAGCGCGGCTGATTAATCGTTGATTTGTCATTCATCCCACAATGTGCTACTTTTGGGTGTATGCAAGGTTCATTGCCGATAAGGGAATAAACCGAGTGTGCCGATAAAAAATAGACAGATGAACCCGATGAAAATAGCCGTATTCCCCGGATCTTTCGACCCGATTACCAATGCACACATTGATATCGTGGAGCGTGCCACGGCACTATTTGATAAGATTTATGTGGCGATAGGAACCAACAGCACCAAGAAGGGATTCTTTACCACCGACGAACGGTTAGCAATTATAAAGTCGGTATTTTCTTCCCATCACGGTGTTATAGAAGCTGTGCAGTTTAACGGGTTGACAGTCGATTTCTGTCGCGAAGTAGGTGCCCGCTTTATCCTGCGTGGTATGCGCAACGCGAACGACTTCGAGTTTGAAAAGGCCATCGCCCTGAACAACGCAGCGCTAGCTCCCGATGTCGAATCCGTTTTTTTAGTGAGTAGCAGTGGCCTGTCGCACATATCGTCCACCATCGTTCGTGAAATTATCACAAACAACGGAAACGTAAGCCAATTGGTGCCGGAGGCGGTGGTTGAAGCGGTAAGTCGTAAGTCTTAAATCGAAAATCTTAAGTCAGAAGTCTATCAATTATCGATTGTCAACTATCAATTGTCAAACCACCGACTACCGCACCCAACACCTCCGCAATTAACGGATAGGTGTTTTTCAGGACTTTACTGAATTTGTCTTTCGGTAGCCATATGGCTTCCGTGATATCTTCTTCGTGCTGCGGTTTGAGCTTAGGTGCTTTATTTACACCCATCTCATACCAGTTGGTTTTTTTGAGCACTACTTCACCTTTTAGTTGGTACGTATGGTAAGAGGTGACGAGTTTTTGCCCAAGGTAATCGACCTGTATGCCGCACTCTTCCTCCACTTCGCGCACCGCCGCTTTTTTCATCGATTCTCCAGCGTCTACCTTTCCCTTGGGTAAGTCCCACTTGCCAAGCCGGTAGATAAAAAGGTAGTCACCATAGCCGTTCTTCACGAACCCTCCTGCCGCTTTGATTACCTTGAGTTTTTTCTTAATTAGGCTAAAATAGTCGCCTGGATTTTCTAATTGGACGAAATACGTGATTGCTGTATGATTTGCCTTCGTCTCTTTGAAAAGTTTTTCAATGTCAAGATATTGATGGTCAATTGATTGAATATCGGACTGGTTTTTGGGGGGGTAATCTGCCAAAACAAGGACAGATTGGTTCATATAAATTTTATAGATTTGCGCCATGAATGATATGAATGAGGTTGCACAAAAAGTTGCCGAATCATTGTTGCAAATTAAAGCAATTAAATTACAACCCAAAAATCCGTTTA
>Ga0182739_1000140_pt1 | contig 139820 bp, 110 predicted proteins | sample eDN5th30CBELigBY_FD_128873 | JGI IMG/M metagenome (GOLD analysis project Ga0182739, IMG submission 128873) | Enriched backyard soil microbial communities from Emeryville, California, USA - eDNA 5th pass 30_C BE-Lig BY (version 2) (version 2) | ecosystem: Environmental > Terrestrial > Soil >...
GTAACCAACCCACGGATAGCAGCGTGCCAACCGTCGCTCGCATATTTGCTCCCGCGCTTAGTGCTTGAGATAAATAAACCCAAAATACCGAGGGTTGACTAAAACGTTCATAGCAGCGGTTGCCATTTGAGCTATTCCGTTCGGATCGGTTTCTTCGGCGCGAAAAATGACCATATTAGCACAATAGCAACCTTTAAGCGGCCAAAACAGACGTTTTTGAACAAATAAGCATTGTCTACAACCGTTGCTCCGAGAGCGCATGTTCAATAAGGCTGCCCGGGGTTTCTACTATGCAATAACGGTTGTCATTATGGCTATTCCGCATAAATCGCAGTCCACTGATTTCTAACGGTTGCCATTTGAGCTATTCCGTTCGGATCGGTTACTTCGGCGCGAAAAATGACCATATAAGCACAATAGCAACCTTTAAGCGGCCAAAACAGACGTTTTTGAACAAATAAGCATTGTTTGCAACCGTTGCTCCGAGAGCGGATGTTCAATAACGCTGCCCGGGGTTTCTACTATGCAATAACGGTTGTCATTATGGCTATTCCGCATAAATCGCAGCCCACTGAATTCCAACGGTTTCCACAAGACTCATTCCCATCCAATCCATCAAGCCGTTGAGCTCGCTCAACGGTGTTAGGCACTTCCTTTTGGTACCGTCTATGCGTACAATACTATCAAGTCAATTCTAATCGAAGCTCAGGAGGCGGTCGTCACCATATGACTCAAACTATAATTGGACAAGAACAAATCAACTATACCGGAAGGTTCGACTTCTCCTCGCCAGACGGACCTATCTTTGCATGGTCAGGGTGTTCGATTGCAATATCGTTCCAAGGCTCAGAGATTCATGCGAGGCTCGGACCCGTGTCGCACGACATGGACGACAACTGGGTGAATATCGTCATCGATGACCAGGAGCCAGTCCCGCTGCGCATCCATCGAACAGATCGCTATGTACTCGCTTCGGGACTAACCAATGAAGCACATACCGTCGTGATTGCCAAGCGAACGGAAGCGCTTGTTGGAGAGCTTCAATTCATGGGGTTCGAGCTCCCTGCAGGGAGCGAACTATTGCCGCCGCCTGCGCGTCCGCATCGCAAGCTTCAGATCATCGGCGACTCCATTACGGCCGGCTATGGCAACGAAGCGGCAGGTATCGAGGATGGCTTCAAGCCAAGTCAGGAGAATCAGTATTGGGCTTACGGCTCTATCACCGCTCGTAATCTGAATGCTGAGCTTCACATTACAGCTTGGTCCGGCAAAGGGATGTATCAGAACTACGGCGGCGAACGGGATGTTCAAATGCCCGAATTGTTCCTGCGCACGCTGCCGTCCAGAGCAGACAGCGCATGGGATCTGCAGTCCTGGATTCCAGATGCAGTCGTGATCAACTTAGGTACGAACGATTTCAGTGTCGAAACAATTGACCCGGCTCTCTACCAGCATGCCTATAGGGAGCTCCTCGGAACCGTTCGCAGCAGCTACCCGAATGCATACATCCTCTGTACAATCGGGCCGATGAATCTGAAGCCCGCGCCATACATACAAGAACTCGTGAACGAGCTGCGACAAGCAGCTGGTGACGATCAGCTCGGCTTCTTCGCTTACCCCGAACAGGATATTGAAGCGAATGGCATCGGCGGCGACTGGCATCCATCTCGCAAGACGCATGCGAGCATGGCCGAGCTGTTGACGAGGGAGCTGCGCGATAGGCTCAGCTGGTAGACCAACACTTCTTGTGTATAGGGAACGCACCAACTCAGACGGTGCGTCCCCACTGCTACATACGATTTGGCGTCGGCAATCCTAGAACAGTAAGCGCATCGCCAAGCGTTTCTTTGAACTTCTGGGTAAGCCAAAGTCTAAGCGTAAGCTTCTGCTCCTCTGCCTTTAGAATCGGGCAAGCAGCATAGAAGTTGCTGAACAAGGTAGCCAGCTCATACGCGTAATTGCAGATGAGGCTCGGAGACAGCTCGCGGCCTGCCATGTGCAGCGTATCCGGCCAGATGGCGATTTGTCTTAGCAGCGCATATTCCGCCTTCTCGAGCTGATCGAAATGAACGGGCAAGCTTGGCTCCCTAATAGATTCACTCTTTGCCCTGCTTAGAATGTTAACGGCTCGCGCATAAGCATACATCAAATAGACGCCCGTGTTCCCCGTTACTTCAGTCGCCTGCCCGATATCGAACACAACCTCTGTCGCTAGATTAAAGCGGAGCAGATAATAGCGAATCGCAGCAGCTGCTATGCTTCTGCTCGGCAGACCCGCTGCATCCGAACGCTTGTTGTCGATAATCTCCTCCATCCGATCCAACAAATCTGCAATTTTGATGCCGATGCCTTGTCTTCCGGACATCGCATAAGAAGCCTTGCCATCGGATGTATCGATCCCCAGCTCGTACGCAGCGCTTGGGCTTAACGAAACGACCCCGTAACTGACATGTCGAAGCTGTGTTGCTTGCTCCGTGTAACCCAACAGCTCCAATGCCTGCTTCACCATCGCTTGCGGGTATTCCTGACGATGATCGATGACGTTAATTACCATTTCTGCTTTGCCGTAAGTGCCGACCGTTCCGGCCACGCTCGTTGTCGACAATCCCTCGCCGAAGCTTCTATACTTGAAATCCTTCTCCAGCAGCCCGAACTTCCATAGATGATAAGCAATATCCTTAGCCGTATAGGTCAGAATGCCGTTGGAGCGAACAAGAACTTTATCTGCGCTGTGCTCGGAATCCTGATCTTCCACTTCCACTTCCACTTCCGCTCTCGCTTGTTTTAACACCCAGCACCCTTCCAGCTTACCGGCCGTTTCTTTATAAAAATGCGCCGTTCCCTTCAACAGCTCGAACGCGGATGCCCAGAAACCTTCCCTTACAATGCTGCTTTCCCAGACAAGGAGATCATACCGAATGCCGAACGCAGCCATCTCATCGAGATGCTCCCGCACGATTCGCTCTGCAACGAGCAGACCGATCCACGATAGATTCTCATCCCCTTCTTCTACCGAATGAAGCGTGTTCGTCCGATGCTCAAGCATTTGCGGGTCGCGCTGGTACGCCCGATTCACACTGGAATAGATGTCCCAGCAATAATCGCCGAAACGAGCATGCTCCTTCTTGTGCGGCATATGCAGCAGCCCTACTACCGTATCCGCCAGCTGATTGCCCAGATCATCAATGTAATTATGCACTTCGACCTCATAGCCGATTCTTCTCATCAGCCGCACGAGCGCATCCCCGATGCAAGCATTTCGTAAATGGCCGACATGGGCCGACTTGTTCGGATTGATGGAAGTGTGCTCAATAACGACCTTCTCCGCCGTTCCGGCAGGCAGCTTGAATTCTCTCTGTGCCCATTCCTTCCAATCAATATACAGATTAATGAACCCTGGAGGAGCCACCTCAATCCGATTGATCAGCTTCTCGATATGGCCATCCTGCTCCAGCTTCGTCTTCAGCATCGAGGCAATTTGAATGGGTGTCTTTCTTAGCAGCTTAGCAAGCTGCAGCGCGGTATTCGTCGCATAATCGCCATGATCCAGATGAGCAGGCTGTTCAATTTGAACACGAATGGCATGACCCTCAGCCTCGATCTTCAGCTCCTCCAATAGCGCCTTCACCGACTTCTCGATGCTGGTTACAATTAATTGACTTATCAAATAGATTCCCTCCTCTTCAAAATAAAAAAGCTTCCGTCTCTAATTAAAGAGACGAAAGCTTCTGCATTCGCGGTACCACTCTTGTTGTTAAACTTGCGTTTAACCACTCCTAGGATAACGGTCATCGCCGTGACTTCCTACTGCTTGATTCAGAAGTCATTCTCATGGGTCCGCTTCACAGTTCATGCAGTACCGGTTCTCACCAATCCCGGCTCTCTTGGACTTGCATGCTCAGCTACTCTCCCAATCCTTGAATTTATATTATTGGATAACAGTATATCGGAACATTCAGAAAAGTCAATCTATAAGATGTCATTCAACAAACACGCTATCAATAAAAAATGGATAGAGAATCAGCTCTTAACTGAATTCTCTATCCACTCTTCTAAACATGAAAAGCGCTGTGCCAACGATAATTAGCCTTTTACGCCGCCAACCGTCATACCTTTGACGAAATACTTCTGCAGGAACGGATAAATGACGATCATCGGCACGGATGCTACGATGGTCATTGTTGCACGAATGGAGAGCGGCGACACTTTCATCGCTTCCGCACCCGAGTTCGCAAATCCGGATTCCGCGCTCGAAGTCGTGTTCGAGTTCTGCAGAATCTTCTGCAGCTCATATTGCAATGTGCTCAAATGTTCATTGGACGAGTTGTACAAGAATACATCAAACCATGAGTTCCACTGAGACACTGTCGAGAACAATGCCACTGTCGCAAGAACAGGCGTACAGAGCGGCAGCACGATATTAACGAAGGTTCTAAAGTCTCCCGCTCCGTCAATTCTTGCCGACTCGAGAATGCTGTCTGGCAATTGTTCGATGAAAGAACGAATAATAATCAAGTTAAACACGCCGATGATGCCTGGGAGAATATAAACCCAGAAGTTATCAAGCAGGCCCAGATCCCGGATGAGCAAGAAATTCGGAATGAGTCCTCCGTTAATATACATCGTAATAATAAAGGCGATCGTTACAAATTTCTTCAGCACGTATTCTGGGCGGCTGATCGTGTATGCGACCATTGCCGATGCAAACACCGTAACGAATGTACCGATGACGCTGCGAAGGACCGAGATCATCGCCGCATTGTATACCGTGTTCTCTGCGAATACGAACTTATAGTTCTCTACTGAAAACTGACGCGGCCACAGATGAATGCCGCCCTTCATCGAATCCACTGCAGCGTTGAATGAAACGGCTAACGTGTTGATGAATGGGTACAGGGTCACGATCATCAGTAGTGTTAGAGCTGTGTAAATGCATATATCGAATATTTTATCGCCAAGTGAAGAGTTCCGACTCGAGAACTTTCTTGGCTTGGATGCAGACGCCAAATTCGCCATGTTGAAACCCTCCTTCTAGAACAATCTGTCCTGTCCCATACGCTTAGCGATATTATTCGCTGCAAATAGAAGAATAAAGCTGACTACTGTCTTGAACATGCCTGCTGCAGTAGCAAGCGGGAAGTTAAACTGTTGAAGACCGTATTTCAGAACAAATATGTCAATGTTCTCGGAATAATCGACGTTCATAGGGTTTCCTAACAGGTATTGCGGCTCGAATCCCGATTCCATCAAATATCCGATATTCATTATTAACAATACGATAATTACTGGTTTGATACCTGGTAGTGTTATATGCCACATCCGTTTCAAGCGTCCTGCTCCGTCCATTTCCGCGGCTTCATACTGTGAAGGATCGATAGATGACATTGCAGCCAAATAAACGATCGTATTCCATCCAATATCTTTCCATACCGTACTTGCACCGAAGATTCCCCAGAACCAATTAGCCTTGCCTAGGAACAAAATTTCTTGACCTGCATCAATTACACCAGTCCACTTTAATAGCTCGTTAATGACACCATCCGTAGCTAGTGTCGTTTGGATAATACCCGCAGCAACAACCCAGGAGATGAAGTGCGGCAAGTAACTCACTGTTTGCACAGTGCGTTTGAAGGCGACCTTCTTTACTTCATTGAGAAGCAATGCCAGTATAATAGCCGAAACGAAGCCCAGTACTAGATTGATACCGCTCATCGCTAGCGTATTTCTTACAGATCTTAGAAACTGTTCAGCGAATGTTTCATCTGTAAACAAAATCTTGAAATGCTTAAACCCAACCCATTCCTGATCTTTGAAGGAAACTCCCGGCTGATAGTCTTGAAAGGCGATCGTCCAGCCCCAAATCGGCACATACTTAAAGATGAACAGCCATATAACAAAAGGAACGGACATAAGGACCAACATACGTTGTTGCAACAGTTTCTTGAAAAACGATGTCGGTTTGTTCTCCAACGTCGAGGAAGACGTTGTCAGCGTGGCGCTTTTCTCCATGGTTCTCTCTCCCTCCGTTCGGTACAACAATAGGAATGGAAAGGCCGGCCTTATGCGCGGAACAGCACGTTAAGCCGGCCTTTCGCTTTATTTCCTAGTTAGTTATAACCAATTACTTAGCAATTGCTACGAGTTTCTGAAGCTGCTCTTTGTACCACTTCTCATAGCCAGCTGTATCCAGCTTGTCGAACTCTTTCTTGTAGCTAGCCCAGATGCCTTCGAAATCTTCTGGCTTCGCAAGCGCGAGCTTCGCATAGTATTTCTTCAAGAGATCGTCTTTCTTCGTTTCCCACAGCTGCTGTGGCGAGCCTTGCTCCTTCGGAATACTCCAAGCTGGGAACCATGGACGGTCTTCCGGCTTATCGAAGATATCTGCATAGGTTTTAATGCCATATTTCTCGAAGATCGCTTTGTCGCCATCCGTCAAGCTCATTTCGAACACTTCCGGTTGGAAGCCAACCGAACGCGCGTTGCCGTCTGCAAACGTCGACGTAGAGTTGTATTGCGGCCAATCCCAATCATAAGTAATGAAACCGTATTTTTCTTTGAAAGCTTGGTCGATCTTATCGATTTGTTCCTTCGTACGGTAGAAGCGGCCTTGCTCATTGACTTCATACGTTTCGCCTTTGATACCCCAGTTGATCAGAACTTGGTTCTCTTCTGTCAGCATGTTATCCCAGTATTGAATGATGCGAGCCGGATCTTTCGCGCTCTTCGTGATACCGATACCACGATTACTCGTCCAGCCCGGTGGATCCAAATATTGATCTTTCGTTCCGTCCCATGTAACTGCCAGCGGGAAGTAATTGTAATCGTCTTGTGCTTGATCTTTTCTCGCAGCGTCTTTCAGAGCTGCCGTCGCAGTGCCTACTTGCCAGCCATAGTCGAAGAAGCCTACAACTTTCTTGGAAGACAGCTTAGCAATATATTGATCGTAGTTGTCTACGAACGAAGATTTGTCGAACAAGCCCTTAGCATTCAGCGTATTCAACGTTTGCAGCCAACGCTTCTCGGACTCAGAACCAGCATAGGTTTTGGCATCCAGCGTATCCAGATTAACTTCAATGTTGCCGTCATTCGGGAAGCCATCCAAGTGCATCGGCACGTTGGACGTTGCGAAGAATCTCCAGTCATGCGTCAACGACAGGGTACCAATCAGATTCTCGTCTTTGTGTTTGTTGACGAAATCTTCGATCAACTTCGTGTATTGATCCATCGTCTTGATTACTGGATATCCTGCTTCTTTCAACACGCGGCGCTGCACCCAGAAAGCGCCTTGGTTGATGTTTGGATCTGGAGTAACTTCTCCGACTTGAGCGGAGTATGGCAGGAAGTAAATGTGACCGCCGTAATCCGCTTTCATGCGCTCGAAATACGGTCCGTATACGCGTTTAATATTCGGGCCATACTGTTCGATCAGGTCATCCAGCGGAATGAGAGCATTCGCTTTCATAACCTCTTCAATCGCAGCGTCTGGAACGATAACGTCTGGATATTTATCGCCTGCGATCATCGTACCGATCTTCGTATTCAGATCGCCGACCAAGTGTTCAAGCTTGAAGTTAACGCCGGTTTGATCTTCGAGCACTTTACCAATCGTCGTTTCATTCGTGTTAAGGTCCTTCTCGCCAGATACACCGAGGAACATCGAGAACGTTACTTTGTCTTTCGGCGCGTCAGTTGTAGTTGAAGCGCTTTCAGTTGTAGGAGCCGTAGTCGTGTCTTTAGACGTGCTGGAATCACCCGACGCATTGTTGTCGTCACTCTTGCTGCTTCCGCATGCAGCCAAGGACATTGCCATAACAGCAGCTATCCCCGTGACTAGCAATTTCTTTGCCATACTTTAGAACCCCTCTCAATGCGATATGTTTTTGTAAGCATTTTCATTATAAGAGCATTTCAAGGGTTTGTTTACCGAATAAACTAAACATTAAGCTTTGTAAATTATATAGATTGCTATGCGATCATCCCATCTTTAACCACAATCCGGAAAACGGTCCCCTCGCCTTCTTCGCTTGCTACTTCAAAATCGACCTTCTCTTTGTAATAGAGCTTTAATCGGTAGTAGACATTCTTGATGCCAACGCTTTCCCCAATCTCCTCATTATTCTCCAAATCGTTTACGATCATATCGAGCTTCTCGGCAGCGATCCCCGCTCCATTGTCTCGTACGGTGCAGACGAGTCCTTCTGCGGTCATCTCGACGATAACCCGAATCAAGCCCGCTTTCTTCGACTTCTCAATCCCGTGAATACTAGCATTCTCGACGAGAGGCTGAAGCGTCATCTTCGGAATCATCAAACCCAGCACCGACTCATCCGCTTCAATGCGGAAATCCAGCTTGTCTCCGAATCGGTATTTCTGAATTTCAAGGAAGCATGCGACGAGGTCCAGCTCGTCCTTAATCGTCACCCAATCCTTGCCCCAAGTAAGCGATTTGCGGAATATTTTTGCCATGTTATGAATGATCTTAGCTGTTTCCTCTTCCTTCTTAATCAAGCTGCGCATTCGGATCGTTTCGAGCGAATTGAACAGGAAATGGGGATTGATCTGGCTCTGCAAGGCATGGAGCTGTGATTGGTTGCGCTCCAGCTGCAATTCCTTCTTCTGAATGTCTGCAATATAAACGTCATGAATCAGACTCTTGATTTGCAGCGTCATTCGGTTGAATTCAGTGGTCAGCTGCCCGATTTCATCTTTGGAGTCCTGTCGTTCGATCGTTTCGAACGAGTGATTCTTGACCCTTTTCATTTGCTTTAATATTCGAACCAGCCGCACATTTAGCGATCGTGTGAACCAGATGATGACAAGCGTCGAAACGAGAAGATTCGGAATCGCCAGATACAGAACGAAATTTCTCGATTTGTGAACCTCATCCAGCACTGCAGACTCTTGAAACTCCCCGACTATCCGCCAGTTGCTCAAATAAGACACATTCAGGAAATCTTCACTTATGGCGATTGTTCCCTTCGGAACAGGCGTTGAGGAGAAATCAGCCTTTCTGGACGGGCTGATCGCATTGTTCGTTGAATATTGCACTTCATTTCCTTGAAGTAAGTACAGATTGCCGCCTTTCAGTATCACGTTGTTGAAAATCGTCTTGATCGCTTCCGGATCCAGATCGATCCTCATCAATTTCTCCCATTGTTCCGATCCTCTGGAATCGCTAATCTTGCTTATGATGCTGAACACATCGCCCGACGCGCCAAAATAATCGATAGCTGTCTTCAGCAAGAAAGGAGTCGAAGGCTTCGACTCGCTGATCAATTGATACCAAGGCTTCTGCCTTGTGTAATCCGTTATCCGTTCAACTTGCCCACCATAAATGATCGTGTTGTTGTTCGTATAAAGCGTAATTCGTTGGATGGCTTCATAGACAGGACTGTATTTGCCGAGCATGCCTGTAATATAGGACTGATAATTAAGCACGTAATTGGCTGGAACCTCATAGTTCTCCTCCAAATACTGGTTCAGGTAGGCGTCATTATAGATGACAGCGGAGATCCCGACAGCCGCATCGACCTGCGCCATAAAATCATTACGGATCTCCTCGATTGCGAGCGAGATGTCTTTCAATTTCTGATGCTTGACATTAGTAGCCGTAATATTGTAGAAAATGACATTGGTCAAAATGACTGGAATAAAGACGGACAAAAAATAAACGATCAACATCTTGTTTCGTAATCTGACGTTGTTTAAGTTAGACATTTCTCTCCAATTCATTCGCATCGACTTCACCGCCGCTTAATTCTTCTGTATCAAAGCATTCTTATATTCGGTCGGCGTTTTCTGTTCAACCTTCTCGAATTGGGTGACGAAGTAATCAGCGTTGCTGAAGCCCACGCTCGAAGCAATCTCGTACACCTTCTTGTCGGTCTGCCGCAGCTGGCGCTTCGCTTCGAGAATTCGAAGCTGCAGCAGAAATTCATTGAAGTAAACGCCATAAGTCTTCTTGAAGAGCTGTCCTAAGTACACCGAGTTCATATAGAAGCGCTCGGCGATGCTTTTTAAACTGATATTCTCGTTGTAATGATTCTCGATGTAAGCTTTGATCTTGCCGATATCGCCTTTGCCGATCATGCCGCGAAGCTCCGAGATGTACCTTGCAGCTTCAGTCAGAAACTCCAGAAGCAGCTCACGAAGCCCCTGCAGCGTGCGCGGCTCGTTCTTCCACTCAAGCATCGATTTCAGAGAGGCCAGCTTCTTATCGTCGCCTTGCATCGTCTGAATAATCCGTGTCGCTCCGTGAACGAACCGGGACATCGCGGTTGCGATCGATTCAAGGGCGAAGCTCTGCTCGCGGAAACTCGCGAACATCTTCTCCGACGCCGCCTTCATTCCTTCTGTATCATTCTCCTCCAGACGCTCCATAAGCTCGGTGAACAGTGCAGAGTCGACTTCTTTGTAATGCAGAACGCTATCCTTGACATCCTCGTGCAGGATCACGCACCGATCGTCTTTGGCATACTTATGCTTCATTGCTTCCAAGGTAGACAGGTACGATTGTCGAACCTGCGCAAGCTTCGGTACAGCCTCTCCAATGAATACCTTCGGGACGGCATTGCCGATGGCGCTGCATGCCCGGATAAGCTCTTCGCCGATTCTCCTTGCTTCTTGTGGATCGCCGCTCGTTTGAACCAGCAGGCTAAACTCGAACTCGCCCCGAACATGAATATAGGGCTCATTTCGCGCTGCCGTTCGCGTCAGCATACGGGAGATCGCTCTGACCGCATGCTCCGTACGCTCGATTCGTTCCGCGTCGCTTGCTTCACCCGGCACGTCATTCAGCTCTACGTTTATATACCTGAGCGACAGCCGCTCTGGCAATCCGAATGTATTCGCAGCCTCATGAAGCGACTCTTCCTCCACCACTCTGCCGGAAAGCAGCTTCTCGAACAGAGAAGCATGCAGCAGGGCATTTCCAGCATCTATTCGAGGCTGCTCCTTTCTCAACAGTTCTCCGATTCGAACAAGCGAATGTACAAGCTCGTCCTCGTCAATCGGCTTCAGCAAGTAATCCTGAACGCCATACCTCACAGCTTGCTGCGCATATTTGAAATCGCCGTATCCGCTAATGATGATGAACCGAATCGCTTTGCCTTGGCGAGCTTGAACTGCTTGTATCAATTCGAGTCCGTCCAGGACGGGCATGCGAATGTCCGTAATGACGAGATCTGGCTTCATTTGCTCGATCAAGGCGAGAGCTTCTTCACCATCTTCTGCTTCCCCTACGACCTCGAAGCCATAATTCTCCCACGGAATCAAGCCAACCAGCCCTTTGCGGGCAAACATCTCGTCGTCGACTAGAATGACTTTTCTCATGAGCTCCTCCTGTGTCCCTGACGTCATATGACCGTCCAGCTTATTTTGAGACCGCTTCCAAGCAAGATGACCGTGAAACCTATAGTAGCATAGCCTAGCTTTAATGGTCATGAATTTTATTCCTCTAACCAGAGAACGCTGGTTATGCCTCTCGGATAATGTTTGCTCATACTGATCTCGCCATCAATGATCTGTTCGCTCCAGTTCGAGATAGTGAGCTTCTCATGCGTCAACCACTTCTCCAGATCAAAGCCGCCCCGTTCCCGTGAAATCCCATCGTAAAGCTTGCAAGCAATCGGCGAATGATGGGCGTTAAAATAGATTGCTGGACATTCGTACTTCCTCCATTTAACAAATAAGATATAAACGCAAATGGGATGAAGCAGAAATGCCGCTGCTTCATCCCGTTAATTCTTATTGTGCTTCTATAGTGATTACTTGCTCCACAACCGGTACAGAATAACAGCTGCTTCGGCGCGGGACAAGGAATCTTGCGGAGCTAAGTTACCGTTGCTGCCAATTACGATGCCAGCATCAACAAGTGCAATTACGCTGTCCTTCGCGTATGCCGATACGAAGGAAGCATCGCCGAATGCGTCCAACGTGCCTGTGCTTGGCAGAGCTTTGCCTGCGGCAGCTGCAGCGCGAGCGGCAAGAACCATCATATCTTGCCGGCTAATGCTGCTATTCGGCTTGAACAGGTTATCTCCCGTCCCCTTCACGATACCGAGCTGACGCGCGATGTTCACAGCATCGTAGTAGTAATCGGACTCATTCACATCGTCGAACTTCGCCGCCTGCTCATTCGTTCCCTTCAGTTCAAGCGCGCGAACGAGCATGACGAGGAAGTCGGCTCTCTTAATATCGGCGTTCGGAGAGAAGGAATTATCCGACGTACCGTTGATGATGCCGCGGGCAGCCATCGCTTCGACCGCTGATTTCGCCCATGTTACAGATTGAATATCAGCGAATGTTTTGACGACGGATGCAACAGCGTAGTTGCTGAAGTGTGTCGTCGTGAATACGACCGCTCCAGCCGCTGCGTCGTAATGGCCGTTAGGAACTGGAATGGCTTGACCGCTGCCATCGATATACCAGACGACAATTTGATCAGGGTTGAGCAATTCCTCAGCCGTTGGCGCGTACGGAATCGATACCGTAACTGGCGCGCTCGGATTGTTCCAGGCAATGACGCTGCCGCCAACCAGTACTTCAAGATTGATAACTGGTCGATCGCCGATTTGCTGACGAACGTCGTCGCTAAGCGCTGCCGTCGAAGCATCGGATACACGGATCGTTACTTGTTCCGTTGTTTCTACGTCCGTCGTGGCGAGCATGCTGCTTGGGATGTCGATCGCGGCTTTATCCGTCTTGATCGAGATAACGCTCGAGCCCGAATCTGTCAAGCCAGCTGCCGGCAATTGCACACCGTAAGATGCTGCGCCTGCTTGAGCAGGAATATCTACAGTAACTTGCTTCTTGCCATCAGCATTCGCTGCAGCCTGTTTCAACGCTTTGCTCAGATCATCGCTCGATACGGCAGCTGTAGCTGCACCGTTCTTCGCTTCGACCTTAGGAGCAATCGTTACTTGGCCATCTTTCGTGTCGATTGCAGCTGCACCTGTCGTTCCATCTGTTACGGATGGAACATAGCCGGAGCCGCTTGGCGGTGTATTGGCAGCTGGCTCATCACCCAGCTCGATAACCTTCCAGAATGCCGCCTTAGGCGCATAGCTGTTGTCGAACAGCACAGGCATACCCGAGCTGCGCCAGCTCTGGATATCGGCTTTGCCCCAGAACGTCACGCGGTCGATATGGTCGGCATATTTCTTGTAAATTTCAAATAGCGTGCCATACAGCTCAGCTTGCTCCGCTTGTCTCGCTTCGTCAAGGTGATAATTGTTGTTCTTCGCGAACGGAATATCAAGCTCCGAAACGCTGATTCTTAAGTCTGCTTCAATGAAGCGCTCAATCGTCGTTTCAACTTCCGTTACCTCAACGTCAGGGTCTTGGCCGACCCAGAAGTGAGATTGCATGCCAATGCCTTCTACAAGCTTGCGGGCTGGATCGGTGTTTCTGGAATCAGCCGCCCACTTCTCGTTAAGGCTTTCAGCCATTTGCGCGATTTGCTCATACTTATAGGTCTCATTGTAGTCGTTATAATAAAGGGTTGCGTCAGGATCAATCAGACGAGCAGCTACAAATGCGTCGTAGATATAATCCGCTCCGCTTTCGCCTTTGCTCTCGTCGGCGCCGTTCGCATATGCGATATACCAAGGCGAATCTTTGCGCAAGCCTGTTCTCCAGTCTTTGCCGTCAAAGGTTGCGGTATTGTCACTGAACGCTTCGTTGACTACGTCCCATGAAATGAGTTGACCTTTGTAATGGCCCGCTACGTTAGCAATATAGCTTTCAAGGTTCGCTTTCGCGCTGGCGCGGTTGGCTGCATCGCCTTTATTCAACCATGCCGGCGATTGTTGATGCCAAATGAGCGTATGTCCATGAACAGCGATGTTGTTCGCCTTCGACCAAGTCATTAACTTATCGGCTGCGGTGTAATCGTACGTATTAGCCGACTTGGAAATGTTCTCCGGCTTCATGACGTTCTCAGCCGTAACGACGTTATATTGCGCTTTAAACATAGCTTCGGTCTGAGCGATAATGCTGGAATCTTTCAATGCCGCGTCAGCTTGGTCGTTTTCTTGACCCCAAGGCACTGCGTCGGCATTGCCGCCCCAGCCAAGAATATTGCCAATCAAGAAGTAGTTTCTGTATGCATCTTTAAGCGATGGAAGCGTTGTTACATCCCACTTCGATGCCGGCCACTCATAATCATCCGGAACGAACGGATCCTCTGAGCTTGACCAATTAACCAGTACAGTGCCGTTATCGTCCGTAATGGTGAGACTGTTGATTGTAAAATCGTTATTGCCTGCCGTTCCGCGAATGCCGATGTTGCCGATCAGACCATTAGCGACTTCGCTGCCGCTCATTACAAAATCAACAGTATAATCTAACGTTTCGCCTTTAACTACGCCGCTAGTGAAGGAACCCGGGATTGTCGTCGCTGCTGTTCCTGCTGCGTAAGTATGAGCCGCGTCGCTAACGACAGCCGCGTCTGCTCCCGTATAGCCGCCGTTCTCGTTACCTGTAATCCAACGTACACGATAGCCTGTTGCACCTGTTGATGTAGCATTGAATGTAAGATGATATTTCGCATCTTTAACAGGTGTGAATGCTACAACATCGTCCGCCGAGCTAGTGGAGAACGGCCATTGAGCAGCATCCAAGCCTAGAATGATGTTGGCGCCTGACCAGCTGTCACCGTATGCCGTGGATGACACATGAACGCCAGGAACCGTTGGCAGCGGTTTTGACGGCATCTTAATGCCGCCTTGAACATGAATGATAAGGCTGTCAATTACAAAACCAGCGAGGCCAGCGCTTGCTTGTATTCTAAGCCCCGCGCCAGCATCCCAAACGCCCTCGTAGCTCAATGTGAAGTCTGCAGCTGCGGCAGCCGATTCGAATTCCGAATACGGATCGCTCGCAAGACCGAGCACAATTGCTGCGTCGCTTGGAATCGTAACGCCAGCAGGAATATGTCCGGCTAATTCAACGCTAAACTCTGCATCCTTCGCCAAACCTAACGCAGCCGCTCTCACATCAACGCCATCCCAGCTGTTTACACGGTTAGAAACCTCAAGGGATGTTGTGCCATCCGTGTTGGATTGTGGTGTGAGCGTAGGACCGCCGGCCTTGGTCAAATACTCGGTTCCGCCATTGGTCATCAGATCAACCAGCCCAGCATCCTCTTGCAGATCGTAGGCTACAACAACCTCATCCGATACCGGCGGAGGCGTGTCGGTTGGAGGAGCTGGATCTGTGGAAGCTTCACCCGTCGTAATGATGATGCTGTCAACAACAAACTTATCGATCACGGTATTGGATTGTACTCGCAGATTCGTGCCTGCAGCAACATATGCAGCCACCTTAGCGGAATCTATCGTATACTCCAACTTGAAGCTTTCGCCAGCTTGTACTGGAACATTGTTTAACCACGAATACTTGCCGTTACTTTCGCCAAGCAGCATTTGCGAATCATTGGGCACGACTGCATCAGCAGGGATGCGCCCTTGTACTTCTACATGGAACGAAGCACCTACAGCTGCATTCAATAGCGAGGTCTTAATATCAACGCCATTATAGTTGCCGGTTCTGCCGTTAATCTCAATCGCCTTAGCGCCGCTATTGTCTACAACATTGAACTTAACGCCAGAGTTCTGCAGAGCAGCCGTATACTCGACTGCGCTTCCAACTAACTGGCTGTCCTGCTGCATATCGTAGATAAGATTCGTAGTAATCATAATATCATCGACAATAAACTTATCGATCACGGTGTTGGATTGCACCCTCAGATTCGTTCCTGCAGCGACATAAGCCGCCACCTTAGCAGAATCTATCGTATAGTCCAACGTGAAGCTCTCGCCAGCTTGTACCGCAACATTGTTCAGCCAAGAATACTTGCCGTTGCTTTCGCCAAGCAGCATTTGCGAATCGCTGGGCACGACTGCATCAGCAGGGATGCGCCCATATACTCGAATATTAAACGAAGTACCTGCAGCCGCATTCAACAGCGAGGTCTTAATGTCAACGCCATGATAGTTGCCTGTTCTGCCATTAATCTCAATAGCTTTAGCGCCGCTATTGTCTACAACATTGAACTTAACGCCAGAGTTCTGCAGCACGTCCGTATATTCGACTGCGCTTCCGACCAATTGGCTATCCTGCTGCATATCGTAGATCACATTCGAGCCTCTTACAATCGCCGCACTCGCCTTCTGCGCGATCCCCAACTGCGGCAGCAACAACGTAACTGCAAACACTAGCATCAGGATCTTCTTCAACCGTTTGTTCATCGTGTGACTTCCCCTCTTAAGTATTTTTTATACCCCTCTAAAGCGCTTACACTAGTGGAAAAGCAATTAACAGCTTTTCCATATCCTCCATCTTATCGTGACGATGAAAGCGTTTAAATGTAAAAAGTAGAGGTTGTACTGAGGAAATTAAAGAAGTATCGAAAACAAACTGAAAGTACAGCGAAATGTATTAAAAATAAAGGGTTCAGCAGCTTAGTAAACGACAAAAAAAATAACCCAAACCATGTAATCGGACAGTTCGGGTTATGCTTTATGGATTACACGCTTAACCGTCCGTCTCTTTCCTGCAGTGGAATGAAGATTGGACGCTCGTCGGGCGTGCTATTCGGCGTATGAAGCGCGAGATAACGATCACCTGCGAATGTGCGGAAAATCATCCCGTGACCGCCGTCGCTATCGAACAGCGGCTCAGGATCATGAACCCAAGGACCAACAATGCGGCCCGATGTCGAGCGGGCAGTCGCTTGTGCATATTTTCCTTGCCGGAAGCTGGACCAGAGCAGCAGCAATTCACCATTATCGCAGCGATAAGCGAATGGACCATCCGTCACATAGCCCGTGCCGTGTCTGTTCGAATGAACCGGATCGACCCACGAAGCGTCGTTTGCAGCGAACAGCACGACCGGCTCGCCATTGGCGTGATCAAGCTCTGGCGATAGACGCTGCGCACAGACGGTTCCGTTCTTGATCTGTACCCACTCATGGCAAAAGATGATCCAAGGCACTCCCTCATCATCGACGAATAACGTACCGTCCAAGCACTCCCAATCCCGCGGCGTCACAGGTCCGTCGCTATGCGGGATGAATGGACCGAGCGGGGTGTCAGCCACTAGAATCTGCGTTCCACGGCATACGCCTTCAGCCTTAAACGTCGCAAACATATAATAGCGCCCGTGATACGGATGCACTTCAGGCGCCCAGAAGTTGAGATCCGCCCAGAAAGCTGGCGTCGGACGGAATGCCGGGAACGGTCCTTCCCAGTTCACTAAGTCCTTGCTGCGATAGGCGTCGAAGCCAACGCCCTTCGCCTTCCATATATCCGCATCGGTCGAGCCATACAAATAATAGGTTCCATCCGCTTCGTGCGGTAAGACGAACGGGTCACGCATCTGAATCTGATCTTTCGTTAGCATAGGCATATGATGACTAACCCCTTCCTTCAGCTCATTCATAGGCTGGCATGACGACGCCCGGCGCAGACTCAACCTCAAACCGGCCATCGAGCAGCCGCAGCACCTCGTTCCCAGCGATACGAAGCGGCAGCTCGACGCCGTCTTGAACGAATCGCCCTTCCACCATGTGAACCGTCATGCCGATTACCTTGCGTACATTGCCAGCGCGGTCGGTTACGATGCGAACACCTGCCGGAAACTCGCACAACAGCTCGCCTTCGCGATAGATCGCACACGTCTTGTGCGTATTATGCAGCTCGAACCGAATGCCGTCCACATTCCGTGTATAGGCCGTTTCATCCGCCAGCTTCACACCGTGATCTCGTCCTTGCGGCATTAGCGCGGTAAACCACAGCTCGCCCTCTGGCGTTGGAACGATACCGCACAGCCGCTCAATGTAATCGAGCACGCATAGAATAGCTGGCGAGTAGGTTTCCGTGAAGCCTTCCTCCCCTGTCCATGGGCTCAAGCATTGACCGAAACGCTTCATGCGCGATATGGCCGAAACAATCGGCTGCAAGATCCAGTTTAGCTCTACAAACCGGCCATGCTGCTCGAAAGCATGCGGTGCGCGGATGAGGCTGAGGAAATTAACCGCCCCTGCCCACGTGTTGTAGCTGGAGAAGGGGTCGAACCGCGGATCATCCATCGCAATCGAGGTCAGCGGGTACTTCGCGAAAAATTTGCGCGTATTGAGCAAATACCGTTTAAGTGCAGCAGCGAATAACGCATCGTCCCCCACCTCGCATGCGAGCACGCGCAGCAGCACATCAGACTGAATGCGTACGAATGCGCCATGCCGATCTACATCGTAGAAGAAGCCGTCCTCTTCATGGAAGCAATGCTCGAGCAGGCTCGCAAGCGTCTGCTGCGCCTTAAGTTCCCATGAGATCGCCGCTTCTTCTTGCCCTAGCTCCGCCGCCATCTTTGCCAAATACTTGCGTCCGCAGTAGACGCTGGCTGTCAGATCAGGCGCGAGCAGCGGCAAGCTCGGAACAGCTGGATCATACCGCTTCGGATCATCCATATACGGCGTATCCGGTATATGCCAGAAACGCGGCGACAGATCATGTCCCGTGTCGAACGCGCAGAACGCTTCTACGCAGCCTGTGCCGCGAGTATCGCGGTACTGCGCCAGCCAATCATCGTACCTGGCAAGCGCCTCATACATCTGGACGAGAAATCGTTGCTCCCGACCGTTTAATCTATAATGGTTCCACGCGCTGCGCGCCAGCGGGGTTACGAGTTGAATTTGCTTGAACACAGCGCCATCAGCCGTAACCTTATAAGGCAGCAGGCCGTCTTCACGTTGTAAACGAGCGAACTGCGCGAACGTCGATCGCGCTGTCTCTGGCGCAAATCGAGCTAACAGCTCAGCGTTGATCGTCCCGGTGCTCTCCAGCCAACAACCGAAGTAAATGCCGCCCTCTTGCAAAATGACATTCCCTAACGCATCTGTCTTCACACAATCTGCCAGCTTGTCTACGGCAGCGTAGTAGACATCCTCCAATCCCTCCGGAGAAGCGGCGAACTTCACGCCTGATCGAACGAATTCCTCTTGCAGCACATGCGCTGCCTCGTTATCACGCACCCCTGATCGGGCTGCTACGTCAACAGCTCTCATGGTCGCCAACAAATGGCTCATGTCTGGCAGCACTCCTTCTTCCTACTACAGCTTGTACTCGAACGTACGATAACCAGCTCGAAGCTCGAACGTATAAATGCGCTTTCATTGTATCGAAAACAACAACGGATAGAAATGAAGAAACACGAGGTAATCCTTTAATATTTATAGGAGTAAACCGTTTTCCCTTATCAGAGGTTCAAAAAAAATGAACAATACAAAGAGACTATCCTCTCAGCATTGCTCATCGTACGATGTATCCATTGTTCCCGGCCCTCTCAAGCCATCGCATTCGCGATATCATAATCGACGAGCGCAATATCGAGCGGTTCACTAAGCGCCAGCTTCGCCAGCTGGCTGCCCAGGAAGGGGCCAACCGTAAGACCCGATGATCCCAGTCCGTTCGCAGCATATACGCCGTTCCACCCCGGAATCGCCCCGATAACCGGCAGGAAGCCCGGCGTGAACGGGCGGAAGCCTACTCGCGTCTCTAACACCGTGCTATCCGCTAGCGAAGGAGCCAGCGACAGTCCCTTATTCAGCACCTCTTGTATGCCACCTGCTGTAATCCTCGTGTCGTAGCCTTCCACGTCATTCTCGTGCGTCGCTCCGATTACAATCCGCTGCTGCTCGAAGCCGAGCAAATATTGATCGGTTGGCGGCATAATGACCGGCCAAGCACCGGTATCGTATTCATCCTGTACTTGTAGATGAATGATCTGCGCCTTCTGATAGCTGACCTGAAAATCGATTCCGAGCGGCTGCAGCAGCGGCCTCGCCCAAGCACCTGCGCATACAATCACCGCTGCAGCCGAATAGGTACGTCCTTCTACCGTTACGCCTGTAACTTTGCTCGCATCCGCATCCAACACCAGCTCTGCGTCTCCGTACAGCAGCTCTGCTCCATGCCGCTCGGCTGCTCGAATCATCGCATCGCGAAGCGCACGCCCGTCCACTCGTGCAGCGCCGCTGATCCGCACACCGAGATAGCCTTTTGCCAGCAGCGGAAACTGCTCAAGCGTCTCGTGCTTATCAAGACGAGCAATGTCGCCGATCTCTGGCGCATCCTCTCTGCGAAGACGCGCGCGCTCCTCCATGCGATCAATCTTCTCCATGTCCTCGTGAATGCTGAGCGCGCCGACCTGGGCGTATCCGGTGTTGGTCTCCCCATCGCGATGCAATTGTTGAATGAGCTCGGGATAATACCGAGCTCCTGCCTTCGCAAGCCGATACCACACTTGGTTGCGGCGCTGCGAGAGCCATGGACAAATAATGCCGGCTGCTGCTGCAGTCGCCTGCCCTGGATCTTGACGATCGATCAGGAGCACCTTAGCTCCCGACCGCGCCAGCTGATAGGCCGTCGAAGCCCCTAATATCCCCGCACCGATGACGATAACGTTCTTCATTTCTGAAATCCTTTCTATTATCTATCAACATATTAAGATAACCGAGTCGCTTTCGTTCGGCTCATCTATTCCCATCCTATCACAATACTATTGTTTCAGAATTTGTGAAACAGCATTCTCGATAGAGCGGCATTTTCGTTGCAAAAACCGTTCTATTTTATCTGAGCTAAGAAGGGGATTGCGGGTCGCTCCCCGAATGAAAAAGGTAGGGGGATTCTGTAAAGGGAGGTAGCTAATGAAACTAACAAATCAGACTAACAAACCCATTATAACGCCCATCCGACACCGAATATTCATGAACGTCGATCCTTAATTAAGTGAGCATGAAGATTAGATGAAGCTTTCCCTACTTGCGTTGATTTCGATCCGAAATAGTTTTATAACAGGGTATAAGAACATTTAATTTAGCAACTTAACTTAACTAATAGGAGATGATTCGATGGACGCTACAGCTTCTTCCAACACAGGGAAATGCCCGGTTATGCACGGCGGTGCTACAAGCTACAAATCTACGATTACGGCAAATAAAGACTGGTGGCCGAACCAGCTAAATCTGAGCATTCTTCATCAGCATGACAGAAAATCGAATCCTATGGGTGAAGACTTCGACTATGCTGAAGAGTTCCAAAAGCTCGACTATAACGCTCTTAAACAGGATCTTCGCGATCTGATGACGGATAGCCAGGATTGGTGGCCAGCAGACTTCGGCCATTATGGTCCATTATTCATTCGCATGGCTTGGCACTCTGCAGGCACGTATCGCACCGGCGACGGCCGCGGCGGCGCTGGCAGCGGCACGCAGCGTTTCGCGCCATTGAACAGCTGGCCCGACAACGGCAACCTCGACAAAGCGCGCCGTCTGCTGTGGCCTATTAAACAAAAGTACGGAAACAAAATCTCGTGGGCGGACTTGATGATCCTCGCGGGTAACGTTGCTATCGAATCGATGGGCGGCAAGACGTTCGGCTTCGGCGGCGGACGTGCTGACGTATGGCATCCAGAAGAGGATATCTACTGGGGCAGTGAGAAAGAATGGCTCGGCGATAACCGTTACTCGGGCGATCGCGAGCTTGAGAATCCACTTGCAGCTGTGCAAATGGGTCTCATCTACGTTAATCCGGAAGGTCCTAACGGCAACCCGGATCCACTGGCAAGCGGCCGTGACATCCGTGAAACATTTGGTCGCATGGGGATGAACGACGAGGAGACGGTTGCACTCATCGCTGGCGGCCATACATTCGGTAAAGCACACGGTGCAGGTGATGCCTCCCTTGTTGGTCCAGATCCAGAGGCTGCTCCAATCGAAGCACAGGGCTTGGGCTGGCTGAGCAAACACGGCTCCGGCAAAGGCCGCGACACGATTACGAGCGGTGTGGAAGGCGCATGGACGTCTAACCCAACGCAATGGGATAACGACTTCTTCGATCAGCTGTTCGGCTACGAGTGGGAACTGACGAAGAGCCCTGCAGGCGCACATATTTGGCATGCTGTAGGTCAAACGGAAGACCATATGGCACCAGATGCCGAAGATGCATCGGTTCGTGTCCCGACCATGATGACGACAGCCGATATGGCACTTCGTATTGACCCGATCTACGAGCCAATTTCACGCCGCTTCCACGAGAACCCAGAGGAGTTCGCAGACACGTTCGCTCGTGCTTGGTTCAAGCTGACGCACCGCGACATGGGTCCACGCGCTCGTTATCTTGGTCCAGAAGTGCCAGCAGAAGAGCTGATCTGGCAGGACGTTGTACCAGCTGTTGATTACACGCTCACTGAAGAAGAGATTGCTGATATCAAAACGAAGATTCTCGATTCGGGTCTGACAGTCAGCGAGCTGGTCACGACAGCTTGGGCATCGGCAAGCACGTTCCGCGGCTCCGATATGCGCGGCGGCGCTAACGGCGCTCGCATCGCATTGTCTCCGCAGCGCGACTGGGAAGTGAATCAGCCGCAGCAGCTGACGAAGGTGCTGACCATTCTGGAAGGCATTCAAGAAGAGCTCACGACCAAAGTAAGCCTCGCCGATCTGATCGTGCTTGGCGGCAGCGCCGCAGTAGAGAAAGCTGCGAAGGATGCTGGCTTCGATGTGACGGTACCATTCGCACCTGGCCGCGGCGATGCGACACAAGAGCAAACGGACGTTGACAGCTTCGCCGTGCTGGAGCCAATCGCAGACGGCTTCCGCAACTATCAGAAGCAGCAATACAGCGTTAGCCCTGAAGAGCTTCTCGTCGACAAAGCACAGCTGCTGGGCCTTACGGCACCAGAAATGACAGTTCTCGTTGGCGGTTTGCGTGTGCTTGGCGCGAACTACGGCGGCTCGTTGGACGGCGTATTCACGAATCGTGTAGGCACGCTTACGAACGACTTCTTCGTGAAGCTGCTCGATATGAGCGTAGCATGGTGTCCAGTAGGCGAGAACAAATACGCAGCACATCATCGCAAGACGGGTCAAGTAATGGGTACCGCCACGCGAGTCGATCTCGTATTCGGTTCAAACTCCATCCTGCGTGCGATTGCCGAAGTATACGCACAAGACGACAACCAAGAGAAGTTCGTTCGCGATTTCATCGCAGCATGGGTGAAAGTGATGAACGCCGATCGTTTCGATCTGAAGCGCAATCATTCATAATCCATCATTAATCGCATAACAAACAGCTTCAAAAACCTCAATCCCTGTCCATCTGGACAGGGATTGAGGTTTTTTTAGCCTCAGCTCATGAATGAAGACCAGCTTTTGCAGCACACTACTTACTGGAATAACCTTCAGATTAAGGACAAGGATGGAGAACAACGCATATGAAGGTGGAGGACAATACCATCAGCGAAGAGGCCAATGTCCTGCCAAGCTTGCAGCACACACTAGACAATTTCAAGGATTGCATGGATCTCGTTCATCGCACGTTTCCTTCGATCGATGTCAGCCTTGTATACTTCGGCCATTTGGTCGGATCCGACGCGCTCTACCAAGATGTTGTACTACCACTGACAACCGCTCATGAGAATGAAGTTCAGACGCAGCTAACAAGAAATCAATTTAAACAAACGACAGACTCCAAAACACTGATCAAAGGCATTCTGAGTGGCGAGGCGGCAATTTTTCATAAAGACAATGCCTACTTGATTGATCTCTTCAAGCCTGATGCACGCTCGATTCAACAATCCGAGGCAGAGGCCGTCATTACTGGACCACACGATTCATTCATTGAGACCGCCTCAGCTAACCTATCGTTGATTCGACGCAGAATCAAGAGCTCGCATCTAAAGGCGATCAAGCTGGAGGTCGGCGAAGTAACCAAAAGCACCTTGTACCTCCTGTACATTGAAGGGATTGCCAATATGGAATACGTGCGGGAATTAACCAATCGGATCAACCTAATCGAAATCGATGCAGTCCATGACGGCAATATGCTGATACAGTACATCGACGATTTCCCGAACTCCGTTTTCCCTTTATTCTCTACAACGGAAAGAACAGATACAGCCGTCTCGAAATTAGTGGCGGGCAGAATCATAGGCGTGCTTGACGGCAGTCCTTCGGTATTCGCAGCTCCTTCCTCTTTTTTTGAGTTTATGGCATCGCCTGACGATTATTATCAACGGTGGACGACTGGAACGGCCATTCGAATTTTGCGATTTATCGCATTAATTATTACCCTAACCTTCACTGCTTTTTATGTATCCGTCACGACCTACCATTACGAGATGATACCCGAGGCTCTGCTATTAACGATCACACAATCAAGAAGCAAGGTTCCTTTTCCTCCGATTTATGAGGCGCTGCTGATGGAGGTTACGATCGAGCTTCTTCGCGAAGCAGGAGCACGTCTTCCGACCAAAATTGGCCAGACCATCGGTATCGTCGGCGGTATCGTTATCGGACAAGCCGCTGTGCAAGCTGGATTCACCAGCAACATACTCATTATTGCGGTTGCCTCCTCGGCCATTGCATCCTTCGTCATCCCAAGTTACGTAATGAGCGCCTCAATCCGGCTAATCCGCTTTGGTCTGATTATTATGGCGGGCATTCTTGGCGATTTTGGCATAGCGCTTGGGATCGCTTATCTCGTCGTCCATTTATCCGGATTAACAAGTTTGAATTCGTCCTATTTGACACCTGTTTCCCCAAACAATTTCAACGACTGGCGTGACGTATTCATTCGTGCCCCTTTCTGGGCGCTGAGAAGAAGACCTACGCAGTCCAGAAGCGCGAACGTTGTGAGGAACAGAATGAAGAAGTAGAAAACGGAGGTCAAGATGAAAGAAAAGCTGCATCCGTTTCATATCAGTGTGCTTGTCTTTATGATCCAATGCGGAGTGGTCATCTTCTTCCTCCCGAGGCTGCTGGCGCAGCATATGGGATATAACGGTTGGGTGTCGCTCCTTTTCTTCTCGGCTATTGCAGCCTTCAACATTTGTCTGATCTCGATCGTTTATCGGCTTGGCAATGGCAGATCCATCTTTCAGATCTTTGAACAAAGCTTGCCCAGGCTTCTCACTTTCCCGATTTATACCTTTTTAATAGGAGTATGGACCATACTGGGGTGCATAGCGGCAAAGCAGTACATTATCATTTTTCAAGTGTTTGTTTTTCCGACGACTCCCCCCATGTACATGAAGCTCCTATTCGATATTATTGCCTGCAGCCTGATTATCAAAGGGATCTATAATATATCCAAAGCAGCCACCGTTTTTTTCTGGTTGGTGATCTGGACCATCCTATTGCTCCTCTTCTTTATTAAGGGCTTTGAATGGGTGAACCTCACTCCGTTCTTTTTTCACGAATCCTCTAATACGATCGCAGGAGGCTTATCGATCTTCACTGCTTTTCTGGGGTATGAGCTCACCTTGCTGCTCTTTCCCTATGTCGATCCGAAGAAGGGCTTTATCAAAGCGGTTTATTTCGGCAACTTGCTAACTACCTTGACCTATCTGGGCGTAAGCTTCATCTGTTACGGTTTTTACAGCTTCAACCAATTAACGAAGATGAAATTCCCGCTCATTGACCTGTTAGCGTATATCAGATTTCCTTTTATCGAACGGGTTGAAAATATTTTCATCGCCATGTACCTCATCACAAGCTTGATGAGCATGACCATGTATATCTGGGCTGCAACCGAAACGGCGCAGAGCCTTATCCCCAAAGCCAATAAACGTTGGATTGCAGTCGTCCTCGTCTGCGCGGCCTATGCTGTTTCTTGGTTCCCCGATGTGCTGAGCGAGGTGGAGCTATGGCTGAAATATTTTGGGTACATGGCAGTCGGTATTGCATTCGGTTTACCGCTTATGTTAATCGCCATATTGGTAATCCATAACGGGGGAAGAAAAATTGCTTAACATGCTTCGTCGACTTCTTATTGTTACCTTGCTTGTGGTCGTTACGGGATGCGGTGACCAACGCATACTGGAGAGGTTAGGCTTTATCCAAACAACAAGTTATGACATAGCGCCTAGCAGCGAGGGTGAATCCGAACAGAAGCTGTTGATCAGTGTCACAATACCTAGACCCGACTCCGGTTCTGAGACTGGATCGGGATCGGGCGGCGTGAACAGGGAGTTCCTAACTACGGTCTCGTCAACAGGCAAAGAAAGCAGAATCAATCTTTCAAGACAAACCGAATTGCAGCTTGTGAGTGGACAATTGCGGAACACGCTCTTCGGTCTCAGCTTGGCAAAACAAGGCATTTGGCAGCATATTGATACGCTAGTACGAGATCCTTCTATTTCACCTAGAGTAAAGATTACGATCGTTAACGGGAATGCACATGACTTGCTTGCCAAAAACTATCCTTTTCACCCTAGAACGGGGCAATACATTACTCGCATGCTGGACAAGGAATCGCTGTCCCAGGTCGTACCTAGCACAACGCTGTATCAATTCACGAAGGATTACTTCGATGACGGCATTGATCCTATAGCGCCTATTATCAAGGAATCCGGTGAGAGCATCAAGATCGATGGCATTGCGCTGTTTCAGAAGGATCGTTATGTCATGAAGGTCGAGCCCAAACAGGCGATCATCTTCGCATTACTGCGTACGAATATTAAGCAGGGAGATATTAGCCTCGACTTGTCCGGGGGGAATCGAGAACATGAACACGTTACATTCAGTTCATTAGTCAGCCACCGGTCTGTGAAAATGAAGCCTAGCAAGGGCAGCTTCCATGTCGATATCAACATCAAAATGGAGGGCTCGGTTCTGGAGTATTTTGGCGCTCTGGATCTTGAGAGTGAGAAAGACCGGTCCACGATCGAGAAGCTGGCTTCTGAACAAATCCAAGCGAAAGCCAAAGAATTGATTGCCGCCATGCAGAGCAATCGTGTAGACAGTCTAGGGTTAGGAAAAAATATTCGAAGCACCCTCCAGTATGCGAAATGGCATAACATGGATTGGCGAGACACTTACCAGCATATGGATGTCCAATGTCATGTGAAGGTTCGAATTAAGGACTATGGGATGTTTACCAAATAGTACACGTCAAAAAACACGCCGCAGCTCCTTGCCGCGGCGTGTTTGCGTTAGACCATTCTATAAATTGCGGAAAACGTCTGCTGCCTTGACATCCTTCGCCAGCTGTCCATGCTCGGTCAGCCATTGTATAACGGTCGTCCATGACTGCTCCGACTGGCTGCCGAATGGCTCCTCGCCCGCATCCATCAACGGAAGCAGAATGTCTAGGCTTTTCCTCTCGATATCCGCATCAAGCGGGAACTCGCTGCTCTGCTTATCCAACAGGAGCTGCAGCGCTGTATCCGGATGCTCCTTCGTATATTGCTGGCCTCGGGCGGCTGCCTCCATAAACTTCTTGATGGCATCTCCCTTGCTCTTCAGACCCTCTTCGCTCGCAGTCAGAACAAGCTCATAATAATCCGGAACGCCAAACTTCGCTGGATCGAATGCCGTCACCTTCACGCCATCCTTCTCGAGCAGCAGCTTCTCGTGATTGATGTAACCGCCGATAATGGCGTCTACACGCTTAGTCGTCATGGCTGGAATCAAGTCCCAAGATACGTCCGTGTAGTTCACTTTCGAAGGATCCCCGCCGTCTGCTTGCACCATCGTATTCACAATCGCTTGATCAAGCGGAATGGACGGGTAACCGATCTTCTGCCCGACAAGATCCTTCGGGCTGCTGACCTTATCCGAATCGAGCACCATCAGTTGATTGAGCGGGTGACGAACAATCGCGCCAACGGATACGACAGGAATGGCTTCCGCCCGTGCGATGGCTACCTGCATCTGATAGCTGACTGCAAGATCGGCCTTGTCCGTCGCAACGAGCTTAAGCGCATCGTTCGTGTCCGCAGGCGTAACCAAATCGACCTTCAAGCCTGCCTCTTTGAAGTAGCCCTGTTCCTCGGCCGCATACAGGAAAGTATGCACCGCATTCGGATACCAATCCAGCAGAACGGTGAGCTTGGTCTCTTCCGATGTGGAAGCCGTCGATTTCTTATCCGATTCGGATGAGCAGCCCACGATACTAAACAGCAGTGCTGCTATCGCAAGGGACAACCCTGCTTGTCGTTTCCAATTACTGAATTTCAATGTCCATTCTCCTTTAACCACTTAAGTTCTGCGGTATGCAAGAACCGCTTTCTCCAACCATAATGCTGCCAGGAACAAAAGAATCCCCATTGCCGACAGCAGCAGCACGCCTGCGAACACGGCATCGGCACGCAGCATATTCGATGCCCGCTTCGTATAGACGCCAAGGCCTTTCTCACCGCCAAGCCATTCGCCCAGCGTAGCCCCGCCGACGCTGAATGCTGCGGCCATCTTCAATCCGGTGAAAAACCCCGGCAGCGCCGAAGGCAGCTTCCACTTCAATAGCAGATCGCGTCTCTTGGCTCCCATCGTCTTCATCATTGCCCCGATATCGGGATCAGCCGATCGGAACCCATCCGCTGTATTGACGGCTATTGAGAAGAACGTGAAAAGAATGACGACCGTAATTTTGCTCCATATTTCATAGCCGAACCACATGACCATAATGGGCGACAATACAATGATAGGAATCGTCTGCGAGCCGACAATAAGCGGATAGATCGTCTTCCTCGCTAAGGTTGAACGGTCGATCCATATCGCAGCCAGCGTTCCGATCACAATGGAAATGCCAAGCCCCAGCAGCGCCTCCCACAAGGTGACAAGCCAATGTCTGCCTAGCACAGCCCGGTTATCCCACAAGGAGATAAACACGTCGGACAGCTTGGGAATAATGTAGTGCGGAACGTCGAATAGAGTGGTTCCAGCTTCCCATAGCACAGCCAGCAGCAAGATGAAGACGACAACGGGAATCGATGCGCCTATCTTCCGTTTCATAGGCTGCCCCCCACCTGGCTGCGAGATGATCGGCCAAGCAGCTCTAACAGCTGTCTTTTCGACTCAAGGAAGGTCTGACTCAGCGCCGTTTCATAACTACGGGGACGTGGAAGATTAATCTTCAGCTCGCGAAGTCTCGTTATCGGCGATTCCGCCGCAACGAGCACCCGATCGGACAAAAGAATCGCTTCGTCAACGTCATGTGTAATGAATAAAATCGTTTTGCGATGCTTCTCCCATACCTGCAGCAGCCATTCCTGCATGCTGACGCGCGTCATTGCATCTAGTGCGCTGAAAGGCTCATCCAGCAGAAACAGCTCTCCTCCTCCGAGAAGGGAGCGCAGGAACGATACCCGCTGGCGCATACCGCCGGACAGCTCATGCGGATATTTGCGTTCCGTTCCTTCTAAGCCTAAGCTCGGCAGCAGCTCCATAACTTGCCGCCGTGCTTCCCGCTTCGTCGTTCCCGCTAGCTCGAGACCCAGCGCTGCATTATCCAGCACGGTTCGCCACGGCATCAGGCTGTCCTTCTGCGGCATATAGCCAATCTGCCTCTTCGCTGACGCCTCTGCAGCCGAATACTTAGCTTCTCCAATCGCAATCGTACCCGCTTGAGGAGCGATAAGCCCCGACAGCAGGCGGAACAGCGTCGTTTTGCCGATGCCGCTGGCTGCTAGAATGCTGACGAATTCGCCTTGTTGGATGTTAAAGTCAAGCCCTTGAAACAACGGGGCCTGTCCAGCGAAGGAGAAGTCCAGCCCACTCACGGATAAAGCTAGGGACTGACCTTCGTTTACTGCTTGGTTCAAATTGGCCACTCTTCTTTCCGATAAGCCATATCCCAGAACATATATTCAAGCTTGGACGCCACAAGGAACCGTTCCTCAAGACGAGCTAGCTCTGATTCTGGCAAGCCTTCCGCCACACGGTCCATGTAGTCGATCGTCCAGTCGGTCAGTTCCCCGAATTCCTCCGAGCTGTACATCAGAATCCATTCCCGATACAGCGGATGGTCGAGCGCGCCCGGTAGCTTCGCATACGCGACGCCAATCTCCCGATAGCTCCACATGCATGGAAGCAAGGCAGCTACTACCTCTGCCAACGATCCTTGCGAAGCTGTATCAAGCAGGAACTTCGTGTAAGCAATCGTTGTTGGAGCAGGAACGGTCTGCTCCAGCTCTTCTCGGGATACCCCGAAACGAGCGGCATAATCTCTATGCAGCGACATCTCTACGTGCAGCGTGGAATGAAGCAGCTCCGCAAACTTCGTCATCGTCTCCAGATCGCGAGCCTTCATGCTGGCCATCGCGAACAGCTTGGCATAATCGATAAGATACACATAATCCTGCTTCAAATAATAAATGAACCGCTCCGGATCGAGCGTTCCTTCGCGCATCTCTACCAGGAACGGGTGCTCATGGCACTTGTCCCAAATCACTCGGGTCGATTCATATAGTCTCTCGCTAAATCGGCTCATCTCTATCCTCCATCCTTAATCGTTATCTCTATTCGTTGTCTTCATTGACATTCTCTTTCTCTCGGTTGCACCAATCCGCAATGAAAGCGATCATGATCTTAACGTAATCGATCAGCTCCTGCATATCCGTGCTTTCATCGACAGCATGAGCATGCGCAAGCTCGCCAGGACCGTAGATTACGGTCGGGATCCCTGCCCGGCCAATCCAGCCTGCATCCGTAACCGTCGGACTCATGTCCGCTTCGGGCTCGCAGCCGCGAACCAGCTGGTGACTAGCGCTCAGCAGCTTGAACCCTTCGCTTGCTCGATCCAGCTCTAGCGACGGGAAGATTTCGCCTCGTTCCTCGATCATCGAGCGGCCTCCCCAGCGGAAGGCCGGCGGATGCTTCCGCAGCCAAGGATCAGCAGCCGCTGCGCGCAGCAGATGCTCTTCAATCTCCGCGGCGACAGTCTCATAATCTTCATCCGGGTAGAAATGAACCGTAATCCATAAGGAGCAGCGGTCCGCAACAAATGCTGCGTGGCGGCCTCCCTCGATAACCGCGGGGTTGATCGTATTCGAGCCTGCCGGGAAGCCGGGGTACGATTTCGTCACAGCCCAATGGCGCTCAAGCTCTTGAAGACTATTGATGAGCTTGGCCATTTTCTCAATCGCGCTTGCACCCTCGACACCGCCTCCAGCATGAATCATTCGTGAGCGCATCCCATCATGGTAAGTAACGGGACTTTGCACCGTAACCCAGCCTGTAATGACGCCGCCTTGCCCTTGAATCGCCAAGCTGCTCGTATCCGCCACTACAGCGAAGTCCGCTGTACAGCCCCGCTCCATGCAGGCACGCGTTCCCGCTTCTCCGGCCTCTTCGCCAATGACCGATTGGAACAGCAGGTCACCTTTCAGCTCCACGCCTGCCTCGTTCAGCAGCTTCACCGCGAATAATAGAGCGGCAAGGCCGCCTTTCATATCTGCGGTTCCTCTGCCATAAGCTCGGCCATTATGCAAGGTCAGCTTGAACGGATCAACCTTCCATTCCCCGCTGTCCCCAACCTCGGCAACGTCCATATGACCATTCAAGAGCAGGCTCCGATATCGTTCGCGATCCGTACCTCTCTTCGTCGCCGTCACATTCGGGTCGCCGGGGTATACGTCCCACAGCTCCGTCTCGAAGCCGCAGGCTTGCAGCTGCTGCTCCATAAATTGCTGTGCCTTCATCGTATTTCTCGCCGGTGGGCTAACGGTCGGGAAGGCTATAAGTTCAGCTAACAGCGCGAACAGCTCTTCCTGCCGGGCTTCCACTTGCTGCTGTAAATGTGCAATCCGTACATCCTTCATCCGATGCTCTCCTTCGCTTGCGTCGCAGGCAGAACCATAGCAAAAAAACCATCCGAGAATATACGAATGGTTCGATCTCCATACATTCTCTACGCCAGCATTACCTGGTTCAGATTAACGGTCAGGGAAATATCGTTCCCAATCTCAGCCAGACTCCATCCAGCCCCCGCAGCGCAATATGAATAATTATTCTCACTATAGCTTATAAGACGGGGATTGACAACCATTCTGCTAATCCCTTGAGCAAAGGTTGATTTGACGAATGCGCTCTAGAGGAACCTTCGGCTTCCGATCCTCCGTCAACAGCCCGTTAATCTCTTGCTGCACATCTGTAATTTGCGTATAACAATAGCCTACGAAAAAGTCCGTTTCCTTGATCGCCTCGTGAATGCGGCGGAACCGTTCGAGGAACGCCTCCTCGGTTGCAACCTGATTGCCGTAGCCCCAGCCCTTGTCCGACTTGAAGGCAATACCGCCGAATTCGGTCATCATGATCGGCTGCCCTTTGTACGAATAGCCCTCCGCGAACGCATACTTCCAATTGTTGAACGATAGGCGATTGTTAACGACCGCGTCCTTGTCCGCGTAAGAGCGCATGAACTGCTCCTTCGTCTCCGCATAGTCATGAAGCGTGAGGATATCCGATACGGTATGCTCCCAGCCGTCGTTCGTGATGACTGGTCGATTCGGGTCGTAGGCTTTGGTAAGATGGTAGATCGCTTCTGTAAACTGCTGCTGGCGTTTGTTCTTGAATATGTGACTTACACCCCAAGACTCGTTGAATGGCACCCACGTAATAATCGACGGGTGGTTGTATTGCTGACGGACAACCTCCATCCATTGTTCTGTAAAGGTCTGTATAGCGTTATCGTTGAACTCGAATGCCGCCGCCATCTCGGACCATACGAGCAGGCCCTTCACGTCGCACCAGTACAAATATCGCGCATCTTCAACCTTCATATGCTTGCGCACGCCGTTGTAGCCCATCTCGAGCGTCTTCTCGATATCCTCGAGAATGGCTTCTTCAGAAGGCGGCGTCAAATGACTGTCCGGCCAATAGCCTTGGTCGAGAATGAGCCGCTGGTAGATTGGCGTATTGTTCAGCAGCACCTTGCCTTGCTCGATCGAAATTTTGCGCATGCCGAAGTATGCATACACATGGTCGACAACCACTTCGTTCTCATACAGGACGAATTCCACGTCATACAGATTCGGATGAGCAGGCGCCCAGTGAGTCTGCTTCCAAGGGCCGTTCGCCTCGTGCACGAGGTCGACCTCAAGCTGCATCCATGGGCGGTCAATCGTTAAGCCTACTTGCTTGACCGGCTGCCCCTGCAGCGAGATAATCGTCTCCAAGCGAAGACGGCCGGAAGCTGGAAGGCCCTTCACTTGGTACTCGAAACGAATCGCGTTCGCATCGAGATCCGGCGTCATTTTGACTTGTCCGACATGCGCAGGATGAACAGCCTCAAGCCATACGGACTGCCAGATTCCTGTCGTCTGCACATAGAAGCATTCGAAGCTGTTCTGTACCCACCGCTGTTTGCCGCGCGGCTGTGTCGCATCGAGACTATCCGCAGCCTTGACCGTCAGCTCGTTAGCCGCTCCGAACGTAATGTATGGCGTAATATCGAATGAGAACGCAGTATAACCGCCTTGGTGGCAGCCCACGTATTCGCCGTTCACCCACACCTTCGCGGCGTAATCGACCGCTTGGAAATTCAACACAATACACTTGCCCGCTTCGTCTGCCGGAACGTCAAAGCTCCGATTGTACCATACATTCGGATGATGCGCCTCTTCTCCGATACCGCTCGCTGTCGTCTCATAAGTGAAAGGAACGTTGATTGTCAAGTCGCCGCCGAACCGGCGATGCCAGCCAGCAGCTTCTCCTGCATCGTTGTCGTCGAAGCCGAAGCTCCATTCCCCGTTCAGATTCGTCCAGTTGTCCCGGACAAACTGAGGACGCGGATAATCCTTGATATATTTCTTTGTCGCCAAAGTATTCCATCCCCTTTGCCATTAAGATAAGAGATTAGAGCCATAGGTGTCGCGCTTGTTATGTACCATTCAATTTATTACAAAAATGTTGTTTCAATGATACTATAAGGTCTGTTCAGCGGGCATGTCAATGTTCACCCCATTCTTATTAGCTTCAATGACATTGAATTATTGCAATACCGAACATACAAATCCGTTATTAGGTCTGCTTCGCAACATTAATACAAATATTTTGTAACAAAAGAAATGAAAACGCACGTCAGATCCGGCGTACTTCGATTACTTCGAACAGCCTCGTCATTCATGCTATATTGAATACAACGACTTATCGGCCATCATGCTGGGCGAACTAAGAGCAAGGGGGATATTTCATGAAGAAGATTAGTCTGGACCTTATCGTCCGTTCCACCGAGATCGATGTGAATGGACATGTGAATAATGCCAAATATCTGGAGTACCTGGAGTGGGGACGCGAGGAATGGTATGAGGCGAACCAGCTGCACTATGAAACGCTGCTAGCGCATGGTGTCCAGACGGTAACCGTAAACATCAATATCAATTACCGTCGGGAGTGCAAACAAGGAGATCGCCTCACCGTAACGACCGAACCGCAGTCGATCGGACGAAGCAGCTACGTTCTTCGCCAAGAGATCGTCAATGATCGAGGCGAACGATGTGCCGATGCAATGGTGACGAGCGTTACGATGGATGTTGAGACGAGAAAGAGCCGTGAGGTTCCTGATGTGCTGCGCGGGTTGTTTGAATCGCACACAGATAATCCCCTCTGATACAGTGGTCGTTATTGAATGTTACGCTTAATCAAAGCAAGTGCCCTATCCCTCTGACGCGATCCCCCAGAACACTTCCGGTCCAACCCTATTCACACCATCGGATGAAGTGATAATAGCGTCGTATACAATTTCATCAGCTGCAGGCGCGAGCAAATCTTGGACAGTAAAACTACGGATATCCGGTAAGATAGTCGTTGTTATTACGATATTCGCCGAATAGAATACAGTACCATCGCGCCTTACTTGTATCGTTGCCGTTGCGTCAACAGGTCCCGAAATTCCAACTGTTCCCGTCAGATTCACGATTGGATTAGGTACCCCTTGCGTTTGCAGACCGATTACTCCGAATCGATTTACCGGGTCCGTTGGGTCCGAGGTCACTCCAATTGATATGGAACCTGTAGCATTGCTGTTCATCGAGCTGCGCTGATCAAGTACACGACCCATTGTGGGATCATCTCCCCTTTGATGTAATACAGTATTCTATACAGTGCTGCCATACTAGGATTGTGTAAGTGTACCGGAAGGTCAAATGACTGCCATATTGGACGCCTATGCTGGGCGCGCACAAATAAACCACATCACAAGATGCGGCTTCAAATGGGGTTGCCTTTGCCTTACCACGGGAGCGGCTCTTGCTTATGGAAGAACCCGCCCGTCGGACCGTCTGTAGGCAATGTGGCTAACCACACAGCCGTTTCGGCACCTTCGCTTATTTCCATCGGTGCTTCTTCCCCGCCCATATCCGTCTTCACCCAACCCGGATGGCAAGCATTCACCTTCACATTCGTATCACGCAAAGCGATAGATAACTGTTCGATATGCTCCATACGCAGTTCAGCTGCTGCATCCTCCGCTTTGTCAATTGATCTCGCACTAACGAGACGACCGCTCACCGGGGAATTCCCAGAATCGATCGTCGAATGAATATGAACGGTTAATCCGCTTTATAAACCTCATTGATCCACTTGTTAATCAGCCGTTCGCGGTTGCTGCCAGACCAATTCAAGTCATAAGGTATCACATTGATGGACTCGAGCGCGATGGCTTCATCGGGCGATTTGGCATCCTTGTTCGTTAACAGCTGGTAGTTGCCGATCTGTTTGCCCAGCTCCTGAGCCTGCTTGGTCAGCGCCCAGTCCACGAACTTCTGTGCTTCCTTCATATTAGGACCATTCTTAATAATAGCTACTCCGCCAATCTCATAGCCTGTACCTTCCTTTGGGAAGGAGATGACGATATCCTGAAACCCTTCCTTGTAGAACTTGATCGCATCATGCGAGAAGGCAAGCGCAGTTCCGACTTCGCGCATTGCTGCCGCCCTTCCGGACAGACTGCCAGAGGTCGTATAAGTTACGCCTTGCTTATTCAACTCACGCAGATACTGGAAGGCCTTCTCCTCTCCGTATAACTGCACGAGCGTTGAAATGACAGTATACCCGGTTCCAGAGGAATAGGGTAAGCCCATTGCAAGCATGCCGCGATATTCCGGCTTCAGCAGATCGTCCCAGGAATCCGGCGTGTTCAGCCCCATTTGCTGAAGCCATTTCTTATTGGAAACAAATGCGACAGAGCCAATATATATTCCCGTCCAATACCCGTCGGCATCTTTATATTCCTTATCGATCATTCGCGCGTTCATTGATACGTAAGGCTCCAGAAGACCTTCGAGCTTCGCCTGTACGAAGGTGTCTCCCGTTCCGCCAAACCAAACGGACGCTGTCGGATGATCCTTCTGCTTCCGAATACGCTCCAGCACTTCGCCGGCAGACAACCTAACATAGGAGACCTTGATACCGGTCTCCTTCTGAAAGGCTTCTATTGCTTTTATAGCATGATCTTCATACAGGCCTGCATATATGACGAGCGAGCCATTCGATTTTCCGCTGCTGCAGGAGGTTGTGACAAGTATAACAAATGCCAGCATCAGAACGACTAGGGTTTGCTGCTTCCGTACCATTGCCGACGATCTCCCACTTTCTGCATTACGAATTGGCAGGTATTACGTGTAGCGAATGCTCCGAGAATTGAAGCGACACATGGGAGCCTTCAGCGAAGGTCTCTTCTAGAATCGGATTCGGTTCCGAAATTTGAATGATCTGCCCCTCATATTCTACCTCATAATCTTGGGTCTGTCCCATAAATACGCTTTTTCTCACAATGCCTACGTGTGTTGTTCCTTTAGTCAGCGTAACCGCTTCAGGCCGTATAACGACCGTTACTTTGTCATTCACCTTAAAGCCAGATCGTTTTACCTTCAAATCTCCGGACTTCGTATGCACGACAATATGATCGGCTTCCACAGACTTAACGGTTCCTTCCACGAAATTCGCTGTTCCGATAAAATCAGCAACGAATCTCGTTTGCGGACGCTGATAAATCTCAATGGGACTGCCTACCTGCTCAATTCTCCCTTTATTCATAACGATGACAAGATCGCTCATGCTCATCGCTTCGCTTTGGTCATGCGTTACATAAATAGCGGTAATGCCGATTTGCTGTTGAATCCGGCGTATTTCATCGCGCATGACGAGACGAAGCTTGGCGTCCAGATTGGACAGCGGTTCGTCGAATAGAAGGACGCCGGGCTCCATAACAAGCGCTCGAGCCAGCGCGACACGCTGCTGCTGTCCGCCGGACAGTTGGGAAGGCGTGCGCTCCTTATATTCTTTCAGGTTCATTATTTCCAATACTTCATTGACCTTAGCCACAATCGTATTTTTAGCAAGCTTCTTGATCTTCAGTCCATATGCAATGTTCTCGAAAACATTCATATGCGGAAACAGGGCATACGACTGGAACACCATCGTGCAATCGCGTTGATTGGGAGGAATATCATTGACTTTCTCATTGCCGAAATAAATACTGCCTTCCGATATTTCCTCAAAGCCCGCAACCATGCGAAGCGTTGTCGTTTTGCCGCAGCCGGACGGTCCAAGCAGCGTCACGAATTTCCCTGCTTCAATCTCTAGGTTGACATCATTGACGGCATAGTTTTTGGTTCCTTTATCCGTTCCGTAATATTTATTAACGCCTTTTAAGCTAACTGTCTTTGCCATAATAGGTCCTCCTATTCGTGCCGCTGAGCCATTTCACCAGCATATTCAGCAATACTAATGCTATAGCCATAATAATGATCAGAATCGTACAATAGGCGCTTGCCACACCAATCCGCCCATTCTCAACCTGAGCCATAATCGAGGCGGTAATCAGATTGTACTTCGCGGATATGAGGAAGATAACAGCACTCATTGCCGTCATGCTCTTCACAAAGCTGTTGACCAAACCATTATAAAATGCGGATTTAATGAGCGGCAGCACGACACTTGTAAACACTTTTGCCCGGCCTGCTCCTAAATTCGTCGCCGCCTCTTCAATGCTTGGATCAATCTGCTGCAACGCCGTTACGCCGGATCGAATACCAACCGGCAGCGCACGTACGACGAATGCGGCCACAATGATAATCCCCGTACCTGTCAATGCAAGCGGAGCTTTATTGAAGGCGAGAATATATCCGATACCGATTACGGTACCTGGAACGGCAATGGACAGCATGCTGACGACTTCCAGCGTCTTCTTGCCTCTAAACTTCGTACGTACAATTAAATAAGCAAAGATCATGCCTAACAAGCCTGCAATCGGTGTTGCAATAACAGCTAGCTTAAGCGTATCCAATACGGCTTTTTGTCCCAGATCAAATACATACTTGTAGTGATCCAGCGTGAAGCTGTTGTTGACGCCCCACAGCTTGATGAAGGACCCTATTGGGACTAACGCGTAGAACGCAATAACGACAAAGGAGACAACCATACTAGCAATGAACAGAATTGTTTTGGCAGGGCCTTTCTCGATCATTCTCCGTTGACCGGTTGGTTTGCCGGTTACCGTTACATAGCTCTTCTTGCCGACCCAGAAGTTCTGGAAAATATAGACGATGATCGTGATCGTCAACAGCAGCATCGCCAGCGCAGCGCCTGCCTGCATATTGTAGCTGCCTACAGCCTGCAAATAAATCTCACGTGCAACGGTGGAGTAGTTGCCGCCGATTGTCATCGGATTACCAAAGTCGGCCAGCGATTGTACAAAGACCAGCAAAAACGCATTGGCTATACCTGGGACGGAGAGCGGAAGCGTAACCGATACGAACGTTCTCCATTTGCCAGCGCCCATATTTTGACTCGCTTCTTCAAGCGAAGGGCTAATCGAACGCAATAGTCCGGATAGGGTAAGAAATGCTATCGGGAAAAAGCTTAGCGTCTGCACAAGCACCAGACCATGCAACCCGTAAATATTCGCATTGTCCAATCCGAGCAAATGTTTAGTTATTAATCCCTGCTTTCCTAGCAGCAGCATTGCAGATAGTGCGATTACGAATGGTGGTGATATGACTGGTAAAATAGCGATGCCATTAAACAATTTCTTGAACGGGATTTTCACATAAGCGAATGTATAAGCAAACATATAAGCGATTATGGTGGACAAGGTCGCCGAGATTACTGCGAGTACCAAAGAGTTGGTCAGGGAGCGTGAAAGCCCCCCGCCCGATAATACCCTTTTGTACCCATCCATCCCGATTTGCCCATCACTCGTCAAGAAGCTTGCTTTAATGATTTGATATAATGGGAAGACGATAAAGACAATTAAGCAGAGCGATACCAACACGATCAGAATCGGCAGGAGCGGCTCTCGCTTGAATCTCTTGTACATCGTGTTCATTCAAGCTCTCTCCTCTCGGGACGGTGGGAATAAATAAGGATTTACTTATTTACTTCTGCGTTCCATTTATCGATCAGGCGCTGACGTTGTGCACCTGCATCTGTAATGTTGTAGTCAACCAGATTGATTTTGTTCAAATCGACCGCTTGTTCTGGACCAACAGCGTTAGGGTTCGTCAAGTTCTGGAAGCTGCCCACGGTTTTACCGAGCTCCTGTGCGGAAGTTCCAAGCGACCAATCGACGAATGCCTTAGCAAGGTCTTGGTTTTTCGAGTTTTTGATAATACCGATCGATCCTGTCTCGTAGCCTGTTCCATCTTGCGGGAACGTCAGAACCAGATTGTCGTAGCCTTCTTCTTGGTATTTGATAATGTCATGCGCGAACAATATACCTACACCCGCTTCGCCCAAGCCAACCATGCGCCCTGGAGCAGAGCCGCTCGTTGTATATTGCTGCACTTGCGGATGCAGCTTCTTCAAGTACTCGAAGCCTTTGTCCTCATCGCCTTGAACTTTTAGAATACTGTAGATCGTCGTGTACGCCGTACCTGAGGATGCAGGTGATGCCATAACGATCTCGCCCTTCAGCTTAGGATCAAGCAGGTCATCCCAAGAATCTGGAGCTTCCAGGCCGTTCTTCTCAAGGAACTCTTTGTTAGATGCAATGCCTACTGCACCAACGTACACGCCAGTCCAATATCCGTCAGGATCTTTATATTTAGCATCAATGACTTCAGCAGCAGGCGATTTGTAAGGCTCCAGCAGGCCTTCATCTACAGCTTGCACGAACGTATCAGCGGGTCCGCCATACCAAACGCTTGCTTGCGGATTGCCCTTCTCTGCGCGAACCTTTGCCAGAATTTCACCTGCAGACATACGAATCATTTCTGCTTTAATGCCTGTTTCCTTCGTGAAGAGCTCAATTGCCTTCAGAGCATGATCCTCTTGGAATCCAACATAGACCGTCAGCTTGCCGTCCGTTTTTTTCGTTTGATCGGTTGCCGCCGCTTCGTTGGAACTGTTTGATCCGCAGCCGGCGAACAACGTTGCTGTAAGTGCGAGTACTGCCATCTTGCCAATCCATGATTTTTTCATTGCGATGTTACCCCCTCTGTTGGTTTGAACAGTTTTTATTATATTGGACACGCTTACATTGCCGCCAGATTAACGTTTTGCCGCTTGCTGCGGCAAAATAATAAACAAAAAAAAGGACTGCCGCAGCAGTCCAATCGCAAGTATAAAAATTGACGCCTACATCAACCATCGTACGATCGTATGAATAATAATGCCTATTACGGAGTAATCCAGGTCGGCGAAGGTCACTCTCAGGTAGCCCAGATTAGACAGCAGCGATACGAGGAATACCGGCATTAAGCTAAGAACAAAGCCATGCAGCAAGGAGGCCATAACAAGTCCTCTCTTGCCTCCTATATGATAGGCGATAACACCTGCTGCCCCTCCTGAGAAAAAGTTCGGAATTACGCCCGGAATAATGACGGTATATTGCAGCTGCATCATTAAGATCATGGCGACTAATCCGCCGGCGAAGCTAAGCAGAAATCCCGTTACGGCAGCAATTGGTGCGTAGCTGAACAAGACAGGGGAATCAAGCGCCGGAATAGCCCCCGGTACGACCCGATCAGAGATTCCTTTGAAGGCAGGGACAATTTCTGAGAGCATCATCCTAACGCCCGCCAAGACGATATAACAACCGCCGGCAAACCAGGTAGCCTGAATAATCGACACCACGATAAAATGATGCCCCGCAAACATGCTCTCAATGCTGCCCGACGGCGAGAAGACGCTGGCAATCGCAAAGAGCAGAAACGTAAAGATGAAAATAACGACCATATGGTCTTGAAACAGGCTGCTTAACTTCGTCCTCTTCAATTCCTTAGGCTCCGTCTGTTTATTTGACTTAAATAAAGAACTAACGAAGCCCGCCAGCAAATAGCCGACACTGTTAAATTGAGCGATCGCAAGCTGGTTCCCGCCTATAACCTTGCGTACATAAAGCTGGGATATCATAGGCGCAGCAGTCATACTTAGGGCAAGCACGATTCCGCCAACCAGCATTGTCTGCCACGTGTTCAACGCACTCGATAGAAGCAGCGAAGCAAGCAGCGCAGACATGAACAGCATATGATGACCTGCAAGAAAAATATATTTGGCAGGCGTAAGCCTTGCAATAATCAAGTGGAGGATCATTCCGACCAGCATAATAACGGCAATTTCCTCGCCATAATTCATTTGCGCCATCGCGGTAATAGTTTCATTATGAGGGATAATGCCAATAATCTGAAAGCTGTTCTGAATGACTGCTGACATATTGGATAGAGACGAGCCTGCCTCGTTTGCACCAATTTGCATGATTTTATAGCCAAGCATCGTCTTAATAGTACCGCTTAATATTTTCTGAGCGGAATGCTTCTGCAGTAAAAGTCCAATAAGAGCAATAAATCCGAGCATTAGTGCCGGTTCGCTCAATAAGCCGCTATGAAACCATTGCGATGCATCCATCTTCATTCACCTATTCTGTTTCTGATATCCACTTTAGAAACAATTTGCTTCTCATAAGTTCATGCTTCAGATATTGGCGGTCCATAATATCATCCAGCCCGATAATTTCTGTATCGCCGGTATCCTCAATGGAATCCATAATGTAGGATGAACAAACGATAAGCTTTGCATTATGCGCTTTCAATGATGTAACGTCGGTATGCTCGACAGCAATCTCGAGGCCCAATTCTCTCATTAGTGCCTCAATATTTAATCGGATCATAAGGCTAGTCCCAAGACCGCTGTTACAGGCGACAATTATTTGTTTCATTGAACCTCCTTCTCCTTCTGTTGCAAACGCTCCCAAATCTCATCAGCATCGGTTGCCGTCCGCAGGCAGCTCATGAAATCCGCATCATTAAGCGCTTCAAGCAAGGTACTTAGTGCGGCAATATGCTTCTCCTTGTCTATGGCAGCAAGTGTAATCATCAGCCATACGGGATGACGTGATGGTCCGAATAAAATCGGCTCCTTGAAGGTTACGAGACTGAAGGCCGTTTGCATAACATCCTCAGGCATATAGGCATGCGGAAAATATACGCCTTCATGGATGAGAAACGAATGCTTATTGCTATTAATCATATCGACCAGCTTCTGCTCATAATGAATGCCCGATGCTCCTCTGGCCGTCAACAAGCGGCTTCCATACCGAAGCGCGGTTTCCCAATCCTTCGAATCGTTCTGCAATGCAATGGATGACACAGGCAGAAGCTCACTTAAACAATTTGACGCATCACCGTCGCCCAAGCTTCCTCCTTGCACAAAAAACAATAAATCCTCTAACAGCTTATTTCGATTATGAATCGTCGCATTTCGTTCAATGATCTTGATCATATTATTAACCGACTGAATAGCGCTCGCTGTCACATTCTCGGCCTTGTAAGGGATACCGAAAAAACCTGCGATATTTTGCTGATCCTTCGCTGTAAGCAGCGGAGATACCTTCATCCATGGAATAGGAATCGGATGGCCGATATCGATTGTAGACAGTACCGCATCTGTATCGAAAGCAGTCAAATCAACGGATTCCTTATAGGAGCATGTCCTAACCACTTCAAGCTGGGGGAAAATAAAGGACAGCCGCTGCTTAATAAGCGCCGATGTTCCGACTCCAGATCCACATACAATGATCACGCGCTTGTTCACATTCGTCATCTGCGGTACGATACCACTTGCGACATGAAGCAGTATATATCCGATTTCATCGCGTCCGAACGAGATGGACATGCCGCTTATCACTTCATTGACAACTCGTTCCAATATGTTAAAAAGCGAGCCGTATTGCTGCTCCAATTGTGCCAGCAGCGGATTTTTCGTCTGGAGATTGAATTTGGCACGGTATACAGCTGGCTTCAGATGGATCGCCAGCCCTTGGATGACCTGTTCGGGAAGCTTCAGACGATAGCCGAGTTCATCCTCCGTCCGCCCAATAATCTCCTTCGCTAGATTGACATAAATGAGATCTTTCACAGGAACGCGCTGCTTCTGAGCTCCCAGCATATGCTGCGTAATATAGCCGATCTCTGACGCTGGCAGTTCGACTTGAAAGTGAGCCTCTATTAAGGGCGTAATATAGGTATGGATCAAATGGTACATCTCCGACTCTTGCAGATCCTCCAGCAGTTTACGATCGATCTCGATGGAATGACTATGTTTAATCCGCTCCATCGCCATCAGAATATGCAGCGTAACAGCAGTATAGCCAGTATCCGAGAACTGCAGTTTCATCACAGCTTCTAGGCTCTGGATCGCATTAAATATCAGTTCAACGTCTTCCGCTTTAAACCATATATTGAGCGGGGACAGGCTCTTTGCTTTCTCCTCGTTGCGATCGAACATATAACGCAGCAGCTTGTCTTCCGTAATGTCCGTACGCAGCAGTTCCAAGTATGCACTTCGCATCGCCTGCTCGCTGCCCGAAATAGAAAGAACGCCGCGATTTTTTTTCACCTTTAACCGGCGCTCTTCCAGCCAGTCGTTGATCTCATTCAGATCGCTCAGCAAGGTGCTCTTGCTGATACGGTAATCTTCCATAATTTGATCCAGCAGCACATGATTCTCTTTCAAGAGCAGCTTCAGCAGAGATGTTATACGCTGCTTGGAGTCCATATAATCCGGATGCTGATTAATCTCTTTCTTGAGCAGCTGCAGCTGCTCAAGCTCATGCTGAAGCTTAACCCCCTTCACTCGATGACGTTCAAGCATCACGCCATGCTTGCGCAGCCAATCCTCGAGATTCATCAGATCATGACGGACCGTTCGATCCGATATGTTGTACAATTCACTTATTTGTTGAAGTGCGATATAATCGTCTGCTTCGATCAGCTGTTTTAATAAACGCTGCTGCCTGCTGCTAATCATCTTTTCACCTTAATTCCTTTTTGTCATCTACTCATGATGTCTGATTCCGGCACTTCATGTCTATTATAAGTTACTACACCCTTAATCTAAACCACATGAATAAATAAAAAAACGGCATTACTGCCGTAATATGCTTGACCTTTGCTGGAGCCGTTATGACGATCGCGAAATTATAGTAACGTGGTGTCTCGCCAACCCAGCGACTCGGCGGAATGAAGCATCGCTCGCGAATTCCGTTGTACCGTCATTCGAGTCCAGCCACACCTCGCCGTTGGATCTCGTCCGCAGATAATAGCCAGGGAAGTTGACGGACTCAAACGAAACGCCAGCGGTATTGGTTAGTCGGCCACCATCCTGAACTGCGAATCCTGAACAGGAGAGATGCTCGTATCCATTTGCCCCCGATAGTTGTAATGCCTAACATACCGATCCGGGAAGCTATAGGATTGTAATCGGACATTGACAGGCTGCTCAACAATTGATTGTAGCCATCCAAGTAAGGCTGCGTTCCTGCATTGATCATTTGCTTCATTCGATCTGGTCGCTTCGACGTTGCATTGGTGCAGAATTGCACTTACGGACGGGCCGCAGGCCGATTCAGCGTTGTGTAGGTGCAAATATGCACCTACGGACGGGCGGCCGGTCGCTTCTACGTTGCATAGGTGCAGAAATGCACCTACGGACGGCCGCAGGCCGATTCAGCGTTGCGTAGGTGTAGAAATGCACCTACGGACGGCCGCAGGCCGATTGTTTTACTCACAACACAACATTCTCGCGATAAACACCAACTAACTAGCAGTACCAAGCCTGCAATTTGTGAAGGCTTTGCACATACATGTCATGTGAGAAGCAGCATGCCTGCATTTGATGCAGGTTTTCACAGACCCATCTCTCTATTGGGCTATTTTGAGTCGAAATGCATGTCGGAAGTGCAGGAATTTTTTCAATAATCCACCAGAATCCGCAATTAGGATGCCTATTATGCAGGCTTGTGCAGAGTTGATGTCCGAAGTCGCCTCAATCTCTTCGATTAGCTATTTCAGCGCTGAACACCTGACTAAAGTGCAGGAATTGCCTCAAATTCACATCAATCACCGTCTATCGTTCAAATTTGCTTGACACGAACGAGGTGATTCAAGAGGATGTCCTTTATAGGTCCATTGGTAAGCATTATTTCCCGGCAGAGAAGCAGACGAATGATTCTGGAGAAGCGTCAGCGGTCGTCTTTGTCAACGGATTGCTGCTTTGTAAGGAACTTATATATTCGGATAGCTGTCGATTGTTCATCGTTAATGGCTTGTGGCTCGCAACATAAATGCTACCATAACCACTAAGCGGGGGAGATTGTAATTATCGTGGATTTCTAGCAAAATTGAACTTGATGCTGAATTTGTGGATGAATGGCGTTAAAAAGCTTGTCTGTAACCAAAGAGTAAATAAACAACAAAAAAGCACGCCATCATAATGGCGTGCTGGAACTCAAAGACGCAGTCGTATCTACCTTAGCTCAGTGAGGCATACTTGCTTGATCGCATGAACTCGCGATGGGCTTCCTGAATCGCATTCGTGCGCATCATCAGCTCCTCGGATCCACCACGCTTCAGTTCCCCGGCAATCTGCATCAGCTTGTATGTGTTGTAATAGTTCGCATCTGCTTTGCTGCGGCTATGCTGCAATGCATCCTCATACGCTTGGCGTTCCATCAAGATACGCGTTGCTTGATTATGAAGATCGGGATTATGTCGCTGTAAGTAGCCCATTTCGTCGGTGCTTAGCTTCTTGCCCAGCATAAGTATATTTCGTATCGATCCCAGACGCGACTGATCCTTCGTCTCACGCGCATCCTTGAATTGCTGCATTGCTTTGAAATAATCACCGACAGACTTCACGGATTTTACATTCACGACATTCCCCTCCTCTTTCAATATATCGGCAATTACAAATTATTACTTTAGAAATAACACATAGTTTTTTCCAATAATCTAAGTACCGAACACGCTCTATTGGTTCGTTCAGCTCTTCAGCTACGGCTTGAAGACGAGCAGGGCGCTGCGCACGCTTTGCGTCCATGTCACTTGAAAGCCGAACGCCTCCGCTGTCGTGCGCAACGGCAAATAGACGCGTCCCTTTATGATCACAGGCTTGGCGTTCGCGCCGGCAAGCTGCTTGCCGTTCACCCATACCGACAGCTCCGCGCCGCTTCCTAGGTTAACTCGCTGCGTATCAGGCTTCGTAGACAAGAAGGCTGCTTTATGCGCGGCATCCCATCTCACGTTCCAGCCGAATGATTCCGCAAGCGCGCGCATTGGCAGCAGCATGACGCCATTCGAAACGATTGGCGCAAGCGCAGGACTGTTCACGTTCACGCCGTTGATGGCCAAAGTAGGGGCGGATGGAGGAGCGACCGTAACGGTGCGTATCGATCTACTCCAACCGAGATCAATGTAAAATTCATATTTGCCAGGTGTAATCGGCTTGAAGGTACCGTCGATAGCTTCACCGTAGGCTGGCATCGTAAATTGAAAATCGTACCGTGCCTCCGAGAAAGGCGCGGCATAGACGAGCAGAGCTCTTTTGGACGGATAATCCACGCCCTTCGCTGTCCTATATCCGCCGGATGAGCCGGGGGTCTCGACGAAGATCCGAACCGTACCTTCCTTGTTACTCGCATCATTGCCCGTAATACGAACTGCCTGTCCAATGGTAGGCTTAAGCGTGCTGACATCCGACTTCGGTGATATTGCCAGCAAGTCGTAAAACTCATTGATGGCCGTAGCATCTTGGCTGATATATTCATCCTCGGCGACATAGATGAGGGCGTGCTGCGAATCTTTGAACTGCAGGTTGATTTCGGTTCCATCGACCAGCTTGACCGCGACATTGGTGGCGAAAAAGGCATCCTCGCCGACCATTTGTTCCGTCGACGGCTTTGCTGTCTTGATTATCCGATTTACGATCGCCGCTATCTGTGCAATCGCGTCCTTGTCGGCATCACGCGAGCCAAACAGCGGCACATACAGCATGTCGGCCTGCTGCATCTGAACCTGCTGGATCGCAGACGCCTGAATAACTGCCGGCTGCGCCAATGACACCGGCATGGCCGTGGTGTCGTTCTTGGCGGTAACCGACAGACTGGCGGCTGTTGACACTGCAGCCTCAGCCGCCCGCGCAGTTCCGGCAGCCCCGGCGGGAACTCCGACGGCAAGCAGCGCCGCCAGGCCAAACATAAATATCTGTTTCATTTTATCTCATCGTCCTCTCGTTATGACTGACTAAGGAAGCTGTGCGAAGTTGATTGTGCGCCCTTATGTACAACATTATGAATCGCTATAAACATTAACGTAGTAACAACTTGAAAGGTTTCCTAGTAAAATTTCACAAACCATTCAGACAGATGAATTGATCAACAAGCTCGAGCGTCCAACTGGAAGAAGATAACAAGAGCTGTTCAACAATTGATTGTAACCATCCAGGTAAGGGCTGCGTTCCAGCTAAACATTAAACAAAAAAAGCACACCATCGGCGTGCTGAATACTTAATATTGTGGTCGATCGCAAAACCAAAAAGTGTACCAATCCACTTTGCGCGCGGTCGAACCTATTAGGGGTTCTCACCCCTATGCCAAGTCCACCAAATAAAAAACGCAACCCTTATCAGGTTGCGTTTACTGTATGATTTGGTGGAGCATAGGGGATTCGAACCCCTGACCTCTTCACTGCCAGTGAAACGCGCTCCCAGCTGCGCTAATGCCCCGTGGACTGCATATTGCAGCCAAAATGTCATCCATAGGAAAATGTTAGCATGCTGCGTTGAGAAGTGTCAATCATCCTTTCCGCCCCTTCACCGAAAGGCGAAACACACTGATCCGTTATTCCTTCTTCCCGCCTATCGTTCCCGAACCACCCGATAATGGATGCTTGGACAGCAGCGTGTTCAGCTCCTTCATGAACATGTCGATGTCCTTGAACTGGCGGTAAACCGATGCAAAGCGAACGTATGCAACTTCGTCAACAGGATATAGCTGCTCCATCACAAGCTCGCCGATGATGCGGCTTTCGATCTCAGCGTGAGCAGTCGTGCGCAGCTCCTTCTCGACTTCAGATACGACAACCTCAAGCCGTTCTGCCGGGACCGGACGTTTCTCGCAGGCGCGGATCAGACCTCGCAGCAGCTTCTCGCGGCTGAATTCTTCGCGGCTTCCGTCCTTCTTAATAACGATGAGAGGGGTCTCTTCGATCATCTCGAAGGTTGTGAAGCGTCGGCTGCATCTCTCGCACTCACGTCTCCGACGAATGGATTTGTTCTCGTTAGCCGGTCTCGAATCAAGCACCTTGGAGCCGGCGTAATCACAATATGGACATCTCATATAAGGAATCCTCCAAGACGCTAAAGTCAATTTATTAATTCCAAAGGTTACCTGTAATGAAGTTCACAATAACGCACATAATACAGTTACCAACCGCAAGGAGGTGAACGACAATGAGCCAAGGTAACAGTAACCAACTGGTTGTACCACAAGCTTCCGCAGCGCTCGACCAACTGAAATATGAGGTTGCAGCCGAACTGGGTATCTCCCTTTCGCAAGACGGCTACTATGGTAACCTCACGACTAAAGACGCAGGCTCCATCGGGGGCAGCATTACGCGTAAGCTCGTGCAAATCGCTGAGCAATCGCTCGCAGGCACGACTCGCTAATAAGTTCTAGACAGGCCTGGGACAGCTCGTCAAGACGTGCATCACGTCTTGGCGGGCTTGTCCGAGGCATTATTTGTTATCCTCAGCCTTTCACCCATACCATGACGATGCTGCACTTGCCCTCCTAGCCGACTTCCTGTTCAGCGAAATCCGGATAGAGCTGCTTATATTTATTATAATAATAAAAGACCCGTTGTACATAGTGCCGTGTCTCTCCGTACGGAATATCGCTTACCGATTGTTTCGTACCGTCCCAAGTGCCGTTGTTCAGCCACTTGCTTACATTTCCCGGTCCCGCATTATAAGCTGCCACTACAACGGTTGTATTGCCATCAAACTGTCTATGCAAGCTGCTCAAATACCACGATCCGATCTGGATGCTTACGTCAGCGCGGTGCCGCAGCGTGTCTTCCGATACATTCGAGAACCCTGCCTTCTGAATGACCCAATCAGCCGTATCCGGCATAATCTGCATCAAGCCAAGTGCGCCTTTCTTGGAGTCCTTGCCGGTGGAGTAATTAGTCTCCACACGTATGATCGCTGCGATAAGCAGCGGATCAAGATCGTAATTCAACGCGCTGGCCCGTATATCAGCTTGGTAATGGATCGGATACATCCATTTGCCTATCCAATCCGACCGGATGAACAGGAATGCAAGGAACCCTATAATGAGCAGCAGCAGTAGACGCTTTCGCTTCCGACGTCGTCTCATGATTTTAGCCCCTTCTACTTACTCCTTAACCGCTCCCACAGCTGCTGGACCTGCTTCCGAGTCTCCTCCAGCGTTCCGCTGTTATCAATGACCCAATCGGCCAGCCTGCGCTTCTGCTCGATATCCATCTGCAGTCCAATTCGCCGTTCTGCCTCTTCTGCTGACAGCCCATTGCGATTCATGAGTCGTTCGCGCTGCACTTCATGCGGTACATAGACGACGATGACTCCCTCATATGACGATTGCTGCTCCGTCTCATACAATAAAGGAATATCTGCAACAACAATCGGATCAGCTTCCAGCCGCTCAGCCTGCTCCATCTGCTCACGCATCCGTCTGCGGATGGCTGGGTGAGTAATAGCCTCCAGCTCGCGAAGGCGTTCAGCTTGTCCGAACACAATACCGCCCAGTGCCGGCCTGTTCAAGGTCCCGTCCTCATTCAACACAGCTTGTCCGAACTTCTCCACAATCGCTTGCAGCGCCGGCTCGCCAGGAAGAACGACCTCTCTGGCCACCCGGTCGGCATCCACGATATACGCACCAAGCTCAGTAAGCATTGCTGATACTGTGCTCTTGCCGCAGGCGATGCCGCCGGTTAACCCGATTCTCATACTTGTACCCCTCTCATCAGACCGCTAGAACAGCTTAATAATTCCCATCACAATCAGCATCATTCCAGGCAGCGCGGACAATGTCTGCATGCCGCGCCAGCCCGCATATTTGAACCCGACACGCATCCCTGCAATCAGAAACACTGCACTTGATAATGCAATGACTACTGCGGTCACGGTTGGCTGCAGTCCGATCATAGCCGCTCCGAGACCTGCGCCGAAAGCGTCAAATGATAGGGCAACACCAAGCAGCAGCGCCTCTGAGGCGGAGATGCTTCCCGACTTATCTACGTCAGCCACTTGCGGTTTACGCAAAATTTGGATCACGATACCAAGCTGCTTCAGCTCTAAGCTAACAAGAGTCTTACCGCTGGCCGCATCGTATTCAGACTCCACGGACACGAGCCCGGCTTCAGCTGCGGGTTCGTTCTCGGCCTCTTCCTGCGCGCGGTCCTGCTCCCGATTACGCTTTAACTGCAGCAGCGCCCATAAGCCTATCGCAATCAGAATCGATGCACCAATCATTCGGGCAACAACTGGTGACAAATACTCTGTAATAAGCCCGCCAACCGCCATCGACAAGCCGATCACAAGGCCGGATAAGCAAGCGATAATAATTACAGAAACAATTGGAATTCGGATGCGCCGCAGTCCATACGTTACCCCAACGCCGAAGCCGTCAAGGCTGACAGCGAACGACAGCAGCAGCAATGATGCCAAATGCGCGAACAACCGTTGTCCCTCCCCGCAGAGGATCGTTCCAATCTCATGCTGTTCATGATACGAACAGCTGTGCGTGGAACAATCGCCTATGTCGATAGACCATCATATGCGGGGATACCGCGCATGTGCTAACGACGAGGAGGGGCTGGAGCTGAGAAGCGCATCGTTAATGAATTTTGGGAGAGCTGCCCTTCGGCCGTTGTTGTCGTCCTGCCTTCTGTGCTGAAGCGCTGCGCGGCTTCGGCTGGCATTTCGGACAAATATGCGTGCCGCGGCCGCCGACAACGAACTTCTCGATCGTCGTGCCGCATGTCTGGCAGGGCTCGCCTCCACGTCCGTATGCGAGCAGAGAATGCTGGAACATGCCCATCTCGCCTTGTCCGTTCACATACGACTTGATGGATGATCCGCCCGCTTCGACCGCTCTTCCGAGCGTATCGCGAATCGCGTCATACAGCTTCGACCATTCCGCGGCTTTAAGCGTATCCGCTGTCCGTTCCGGGTGGAGTCCCGCTTGGAACAGCGCCTCATCGACATAAATGTTGCCCAGACCGACGACATACGCTTGATCCAGCAGCAGCGGCTTCAATTTCGTTGTCCGTTTGCCAAGCGTTTCACGAAGCGACTGCAGCGTAAACGACTCGTCCAATGGCTCTAACCCAAGCTTATTCAATGGAGGCAGCACCCATTCCTCGCCAGGCGAGAATAGGTCCATCGTGCCGAACTGCCTGACATCCTTATATCGAAGCTCTGTCCCATCTGTAAAATGAAAAATAACGTGTGTATGCGTCTCGACCGGCTCGTCCGATCGATAGACGCCGTATCGTCCCTCCATCCGCAGATGGGAGACAAGAATAAGATCGTCCATGACGATCCGTATAAATTTGCCCCGCCGCTCTACCGAGCGAAGCGTCTGACCGGCAAGTGCGCCGGCGAATTCGACAGGCTCGGAGGGGCGTCTAATAATTCGCGGCAAGCTCACTGTAACCTCAGCGATCGTCTTGCCTGCGACTAATTGATTCAATGTACGGCAGACGGTCTCTACCTCTGGCAATTCTGGCATGCTGTTATCACCTCATTGCCCATTATACCGTATCCGTACGCGCAGTTGGATGGTGCATCACATTTTAGGCAGATACCAATTGACACCTTCGCCGCAGCTACTTCGCATCATACCAGCTGAGACCATAGCTGACGTCTGCTCTAAGCGGTACATCCAGCTCAATTGCGCTCTCCATAACTTCCGGCACGAGCTTCTTCATGATCTCTAATTCATCCTCAGGCACCTCGAAAACAAGTTCGTCATGCACCTGAAGCAGCATGCGGCTCTTCAGTCCGCGGACGCGGAGCTCTTGATCCATCTTCACCATCGCCAGCTTGATAATATCCGCAGCCGTGCCTTGAATTGGCGTATTCATTGCTGTCCGCTCTGCGAACGAACGAAGATTGAAGTTCGACGCCTTAATCTCGGGCAAATAACGGCGGCGTTCCAGAAGCGTCGTCACATAGCCGTCGCGACGCGCCTGCATAACGATATCGTCCATATACTTGCGAACGCCTTGGAATGCGGCAAAATACTGCTCGATAAACTGCGCCGCTTCCTTCCGTGTAATGCCAAGGTTGTTGGACAAGCCGAAGTCGCTAATGCCGTATACGATACCGAAGTTAACCGCCTTCGCTTGACGGCGCATGTTCGAGTCTACATCCTCTGGGCGAACGCCGAATACGTCCGATGCCGTCTTCGTATGGATATCCATATCATGCAGGAACGCTTCCTTAAGCCCTTGGTCACCTGAGATATGCGCAAGCACGCGCAGCTCGATCTGCGAATAGTCCGCTGCGAGCATGTACCAGCCAGGCTCGGAAGGCACAAACGCTTTACGGATCTGACGTCCTTCCTCAAGCCGAATCGGAATGTTCTGCAGGTTCGGGAACTGGCTGCTCAGGCGGCCTGTTGCCGCAATCGTCTGCCGGTAAAACGTATGAATATGTCCGGTATTCGGACGAATCTCTTTCAGCAGACCTTCCACATAAGTCGATTGCAGCTTGGAAAGCTGACGGTACATGAGAATCGACGGGATAATATCATGGTACGGAGCCAGCTCTTCCAGCACGTCCGCATCTGTCGAATAGCCCGTCTTCGTCTTCTTCTTCACCGGCAGACCAAGCTTCTCGAACAATACTTCGCCAAGCTGCTTCGGCGAACCGATATTGAACTCCATGCCAGCCAGCTCATAAATCTTGCCCTTCAGCTCCAGCACGCGGCCTTCCAGCTCTGCTCCAAGCTGTTCAATGACGGATGCATCGGCTTTAATGCCCTGCAGCTCCATGCCAGCCAGCACACGGGACAATGGCTGCTCCAGGTCGTAATACAGCTTGTGCATGCCAGACTGCTCCAGCTCTGTGCGCTGCTTGTCCGCCAGACGGCGTACGGCATCCGCTTTAGCCGCGATAAACGCATGCAAAGCTTCGGTATCCGGCAGCTTAAACTTCGCGCCCTTGCCGAACACCGCTTCATCAGAAGCAACGCTTGGCAGGCCGTATTTGCCGCATAGGCCGCTAATCGTCTGCGCCGATTCCGTTGATGTCGGATCCAGCAGGTAAGCCGCAAGCTGCACGTCAAACACGACGCCGTTAATCGGCATGCCATGCCAAGCGAGCGACAGCTCGACGCGGTGCATATCGAAGCCCGTCTTAGCTGCATCTGCTGACGCGAGCCAATCCCGGAAGAACCCGAGCGCATCCGTCCTCGCTTCATCAAGCGATATCACATAAATCGCATCAGGAGAAGCAGCTGCAATTGCGATAGTCTCACTATGATGCGGATTTTCACCGATTACCTCGCAGTAGATGCTCTCTATCTTCGGCAGCGCGCTAGCCAGTGAAGCAAGGGCATCATCGTCACCGGCTGTAACGGTCACAATGACCAGATCAGCAGCTTGCACAGCGCCTTCCGCACCTACCGCTTCACCCGTCAGATCAAGCCGCTCCATCAGCGATTTGAACTCGAGCTTGCGGAATGCTTCTGCGAGCACCGGCTTCTCATAGCCGCTGTACTTCATCTCTTCCACGCTCTGCTCCAGCGGCACTTCGCGGAAAATCGTCGCCAGCTTCTTGCTCATCATGGCGTCGTCCTTGTGCTGCTCGACCTTTTCCTTCATCTTGCCCTTCAGATCACCCGAATGCTCGAGCACCTGCTCTACCGACCCATACTCATGCAGCAGCTTAAGCGCAGTCTTCTCGCCGACACCCGGAATGCCCGGAATGTTATCGGACGTATCGCCCATAAGCCCTTTCAGGTCAATGATCTGAAGCGGCGCAAGACCATACTTCTCTTGAATCTCAGAAGGTGAATAGCGCTCTACCTCGCTGACGCCTTTGCGCGTAATGGCAACCGTTACTTTATCGGAGGCTAGCTGCAGCATATCCTTATCACCGGATACAACAAGCGCTTCTGCGCCCTGCTCGTCCGCCATTCGTGTCAGCGTTCCGATAATATCGTCAGCTTCATAGCCGGCCAGCTCGAACTGACTAATGCCGAACGACTTCAGCAGCTCTTTGATAAGCGGAAACTGTTCCGACAGCTCCGACGGCGTCTTCTGGCGTCCGCCTTTGTAATCGCCGTACCCTTCATGGCGGAACGTCACCTTGCCTGCATCGAAGGCGACCAGCATATGGGTCGGCTTCTCTTCTTCTAACAGCTTGAGCAGCATCGTCGTGAATCCGAATACCGCATTCGTATGTAATCCGCTTGTGTTCGTTAGCGGCGGCATGGCGTAGAAAGCCCGGTTAGCAATACTGTTGCCGTCGATCAAAATCCACTTTTCCATTGGCGGCATCTCTCCTGCATTTCAATATGTTGGTTCCTGCCTTATACTGCCTACTATCATACCATAAACCGAGACGACTTACCCCTTTAACCAGCCAACGACAAAACGCGCCCCAGGTCTGAAACGCCCAGGACGCTTTCGCATCAATCCTTCGTCAAATTGTTAAAAAACCTTAATCAGTTCAAATCCGGACGTTTGCCCGTTACGAGGTAGACAACGCTCTCGCCGATGTTCGTCGCATGGTCTGCAATACGCTCGATGAAACGGCCGACGAAGTTCAGCTGCATCGACTGCGAGATCGTCTGCGGGTTCTCGAACATCAGCGTCCACAGCTCACGCGTAATCTGCTTATATAAGGCGTCGACGTGATCGTCGTCCTTTGCCATTTTGTAAGCGAGGCCTACATCTTCTCTTACAAACGATTGAATCGATTCGTTGATCATCACTTGAACAATCTCCGCCATGCGCGGCAGATCGATCAGCGGCTTGATCAGCGTCTGACCTTCCAGACGCAGCGTCACCTTCGCGATATCGAGCGACAGGTCGCCCATACGTTCGAGGTCGCTGGCGATTTTGAACGCGGCTAGAATGCGGCGCAAATCCTTCGCAACCGGCTGCTGCGTAACGATGAGCTTCGAGCCGAGCTCCTCTATTTTCTCTTCCAGACGATTAATCTCCGGGTCGGCTCCAATTACACTTGTAGCGCGTGCGGAATCGAGCGTCTTCAGCGATTCCATCGATTCGCTCAAGGCATGCTCAACACGTCCCCCCATCTCAACAAGCATCTCGTGAAGCTGGTCCAAGTAGTGGTCAAACTCTTTGCGCGGTGTCATGATATGCAGCTCCTCCAAGCTTAGCCGAAACGGCCGCTAATATAGTCTTCTGTCCGCTGATCCGCAGGATTGGAGAACAGCTTCTCCGTCTCGTCATATTCAACAACCTCACCATTGAGGAAGAAAACCGTCTGATTCGATACACGTGCTGCCTGATGCATGTTGTGCGTGACCATAACGATCGTATAGCGGTCTTTCAACTCTTGCGCCAGCTCTTCAATCTTCAGCGTCGAGATCGGATCGAGCGCGGACGTCGCTTCGTCCATCAGCAGAATGTCCGGGTTAACCGCCAATGCACGAGCAATACAGAGACGCTGCTGCTGGCCGCCAGAGAGACTAAACGCAGAACGCTTCAAATGATCCTTCACTTCATCCCATAGCACGGCGGAGCGAAGCGAGGATTCAACGATTTCATCCAGCTTCTTACGATCGCGAATGCCATGCAGGCGTGGTCCATAAGCAATGTTGTCATAGATCGATTTGGGAAAAGGATTCGGCTGCTGGAACACCATACCGACCTTCTTGCGAAGCGTCTCCACGTCAACATCACCGGAATAAATATCGGTTCCCGATATGGCAATCTCGCCTTGAATGCGCGTGCCAGGAATCATATCGTTCATCCGGTTCAAGGTGCGCAGCAGCGTTGATTTGCCGCAGCCCGATGGACCGATGAAAGCGGTGATCGCTTTCTCAGGAATGCGCAGCGACACATTCTTGAGCGCATGGAACGCGCCGTAGAACAGGTTCAATTGGTTGATTTCAATTAAGGTTTGCATCGGATGACCCCCGCGTTTGAGTATTCATGACCAGCTATAGATGAATCGTCACCAGTTAAGGTAGTTCAAAAAGTCGTCTTTTGATCACGAAGTTAATCAGGAAGCCTATTCGACGTCGAAGCTTGCGTTCACCTTCGGAGTCCGGTACTCATGTAGGTTCTGCCTACACTCCGTTCCTCCTCCTTCAGGTTCTCGCAATCTTCTCGGTGCTGAAAACCCGACTTTTTGAACGCGTATTATTTAGCTAAGTTTGTTGTATTTGTTGCGAAGCAGAATCGCCGATAGGTTCATTAAGAGCAGCATAATCAGCAGGACGATAATGCCGGATGCAGCAAGCTCTTGGAACGAAGCCTGCGGACGCGATACCCAGTTGTAAATCTGAATCGGCATAACCGTGAACGAATCCATCGGTCCCGATGGCAGGAAGGCAACGAACGTCAGTGCACCGATCATAACGAGCGGCGCCGTCTCGCCAATTGCACGCGACATCGCAAGAATGACTCCTGTCAGAATACTTGAGATACATGAAGGCAATACGGACCGCGATACCGTCTGCCACTTCGTCGCCCCCAGTGCGTAGGAGGCATCGCGCCGCGACTTCGGCACGGCACGGATCGCTTCCTGCGCCGATACGATAATGATTGGCAGCACAAGCAGCGTCATCGTGAACGAGCCCGCTAACAAGCTTCGTCCAAGGTGCAGCTCGCGTACAAACAGCGTCAGGCCAAGAATGCCGTATACAATCGATGGAACGCCGGCCAGCGTACTGATGTTAAGCTGAGTCAGACGTGTAATCCGATTTTTCTTCGCGTACTCTTCCAGATAGATCGCCGCGCCTACGCCCAGCAGGAACGACAGCGGCGCCATAATGAGCAGCATGTACAAGGAGCCTACGATGGCAGACTTCATGCCAGCCTCGCTCGCTCTTCGCGAAGGGAAGTTGTTGAACAGCTCCGGTCGAACCATCGCGATTCCGTCCGTAATAATATCGATAAGCAGCGCCATCAAGGCCATAACACCGATCGAGGTCGCCACAAGGAAGAGCAGCTTCAGAGCGAAGTCGATGCGCCGGCGTCCGGCGATCTGCTTGCGATTGGCATCAACAAAGATTGAAGACATCCTAGTACTCCTCCCGGAAACGTCTAGCTGCGTATTGTGCAGCAATATTGAGCAGGAAAGTAATGACGAACAAGGTCATCCCTACTGCAAAAATCGTGCCGTATTCGATGCTGCCATGCGGCGTGTCGCCTAGGCTGACTTGTACGATGTATGCCGTCATCGTCTGAATGCTTTCCAGCGGATTGCCCGTCAGCTTCGGCGTGGAGCCTGCTGCTAAGGTAACGATCATCGTCTCGCCGATTGCACGGGAGAACGCCAGCACGGCGGATGCGACGATACCGGAGAATGCCGCTGGTACGACAATTTTAAGAGCAACCTCGAATCGCGTCGCGCCAAGCGCATACGCGCCATCACGCAGGCTCCGCGGTACGGCTGTCATCGCATCTTCACTAAGCGAGCAGACCATCGGAATAATCATGATACCGACTACGATGCCGGCAGCAAGCGCGTTGAACACGCCAGCATCGGCGAAGAGTCCTCGAATGATCGGCGTAATGAAGCTGAGCGCGAAGTAACCGTAGACGATCGTCGGAACGCCAGCCAGTACTTCCAGAATCGGCTTCACGATGCTGCGAGCCTTCTTCGGTGCATATTCGCTCAGGTAGATCGCGCTAGCCAGTCCAATTGGGACGGCAACTAGGCACGCGATAACCGTGATGAGCAGCGTGCCGCAGATGAGCGGCCAGATGCCGAAGCTCTTCGGCTCAATAAGCGGCGACCATTTGCCGCCCGTGATGAAATCGATGAAAGGAATTTTCTCGAAGAAACGATACGTTTCACCGATTAAGGTAACGACGATGCCGATCGTCGTTGCGATAGAGAGCGCCGCGCATAGAAACAGCGCGATCGGCATGATTTTGTCCATAACATGAGACTTCTCATTGCGGAAACCGTGATCCCGCTTCACAGCAGCGTTTACGAGCTGCTTCGGGCTGTTCGTTCTCAGCGCCTCGTTGGGCATGTACGATTCTCTCCCTGGCTCTTCCGAATGTAATTAGTGATTGGGATTAGTGAAGCTTCGCAGCTTCCTCGCTATATTGGTCATCAGGCAGTGGGACAAAGCCAACTTCACTTGCAAGGCTGCCGATGTTGTTAATGTAGTAGTCCGTGAACGCGTACACTTCCGGGCGCGTCATCTCTGCTTTGTTGACATAGATGTACAGTGGACGAGACAGCGGTGCATACGTACCGTCTTTGATCGTCTCCGTGGATGGTGCGACAGCGCCTTTGCCCCCATCGATTGGAACAACATTCAGCTTATCAGCGTTCTCTTCATAATAAGCAAAGCCGAAGTAACCAATGGCATATTGGCTGCCTTGAACGCCTTGTACGAGCATGTTGTCATCTTCGCTGAACGAAATTTGCGAATCGTTGCGGATACCCTTCTTCTCTAGAATGGCTTCATTGAAGTAGTCGTACGTACCCGATTCAGCGCCTGGGGAGTACAGCGAGATTGTCTCTGCTGGCCATCCAGCACGAACGTCTGCCCACGTCTTGACGGCCGATCCCGTTGTAAAAATTCGGTTCAATTCTTCTACCGTCAGATGGTCGATGAAATCATTGTCTTTGCTTACAACAAGAGATAAGCCGTCATACGCGATCATTAAATCCGAGTACTCGATCCCGTTGTCTGTGCATGCTTTCGCTTCTTCGTCCTTGATCGGGCGCGATGCATCCGCAATCGCCAGCTCTCCACTGCAGAAACGTTTGAAGCCGCCGCCTGTACCCGACACGCCTACCGTTACGCGAACATCAGGGTTCATTGTGCCGAACTCTTCAGCCGCCGCCTCGGTCAGTGGATATACGGTACTGGAACCATCGATCTCGATCTGCCCGCTCAACTCAACCGCTGCATTCTCATCGTCGGTTCCTTCAGCAGCTGCATTACCACTCTTATCATCGCTCGTTTGCTCCGTGCCAGCCGCACCGTTCGAGGTTGCATCTTCATTCTTATTGCCACACGCCGCCGTTACGACAAGCAGCGCAATCATCATCACCATCATTAAGCTCTTGAAGCCTTTGTTTGTCATCACCAATACCACTCCTAAACGTTATTTGTATAAGTACAATTTCTTTCTTGGTCCTAATGTTACGAGAGGTTTGTAAATCGGGTATAGGCGCAATGTTAACTGCATGTAAAAAATCAATCACTGTATGTTCGACAATGAAAAAAAGACGGCTCACGCCGCCTTCTCATCAACAATCCATATTCATGCTCGTATTATTTCACCTTGCTTGCCTGCGAAGCGTAGAAGCCTTTGGACAGCGGAATATAACCAACCTCTTTCGACAGCTTGCCTGCGTGCTGCAGATAGAACTGCGCGAAAGCTTTCACCTCTGAACGATTAGCCAGATCCGCTTTGTTCACATAGATGTAGATTGGACGGGAGAGGAAGTACATGCCGTTCGCGATCGTTTGTGCCGATGGTCCAACCGCACGCGTGCCTTTGTCGATTACAACGGCTTTCAGCTTCGATTTATTCTCCACATAGTAAGCATAGCCGAAGTAGCCGATTGCGTACTTGTCGTTCATAATACCTTCAACGAGTACGTTGTCATCCTCGCTGAACGTCATTTGGCTGTCGTTCCGGCTCGATTTCGATTTGCCATTTACTTTCTCCGTGAAAAAGTCGAACGTGCCGGAATCGCTGCCTGGGGAGTAGATTTTGATTTTCTCGTCTGGGAAACCTTTGCGAACGTCAGCCCACGTTTTCACTTTAGAGCCGCTTTCGAAGATCATTTTCAACTCAGCAGCTGTCAGCTTGTTTGCCCACGTATTGTTTTTGTTGATGGCTACCGTGATACCATCATAGGCTACTGCGAGGTCCGTATACGTAATTTTTTTCGAAGAGCAGCTCTTCTTCTCAGCATCCGTGATCGGACGCGATGCATTAGCGATTGAAATTTCGCCATTGCAGAAACGCTTGAAGCCGCCGCCTGTACCGGAAACGCCAACCGTTACACGAACGTCTTTGTGCTCCTTGCCGAACTCTTCTGCTGCAGCCTCCGTGATCGGATAGACCGTACTGGAACCGTCAATTTCAATCGTTCCTTTCAGATTGTCAGCAGCACCTGCTTGACCCGTCAACAGAAGCGACAAGCTAGCTGCAGCTGCTGCAAGCTTCAATGCTAATTTCTTAAACAACAAAGACCACTCCTTAAGTTATCAGGTATCGTACACCTTATGTACATGCCTAATATTAGGGGTGGTCTGTTAAGAGAAAATTATCGTATTTTAAATGATTAGTAAAGATTCCCTATCCCTATGTAACAAAAACGTTCCGTGGTTGATCTTGATCGGCCTCTATAAATTGCCTAATCGTTCCTGAACGCTTGCAGAATGAACGTGTGCTTGACTCGTCAGCTCAGCAACAAGCAGACTGCTGTCGCGATTATGTTCTGCCGACTTACATAATCGGTCGAAGACAGTAGCTGCAGACACAACAAATTGATTGCTGGCTCTTGTATCTTCCTGGCTCTGATCATGCAGCCGGCTTGTTTCCTCAATAGCGCCTTGAATGCCACGAACGAGCGAAGCAATAATATCCGCTGACTGCTTTGTCTCCACCGCGAGCCTCATCACCTCGTCCGCGACAACGGCAAAGCTGCGGCCGTGCTCGCCTGCTCTGGCAGCTTCGATCGCTGCATTCAGAGACAGCAGATTACACGTTTCCGCAAGCTCCCGAATAAGGGACGTCACTTGACCGACATCACGTGCGCGCTGCTGCAGCTCGTCAAAATGTATCTTTTGCGTAAAAGAATGCTTTGTCAGTCTGCCGAACATTTCACGGACCTGATCCAGCTCCAGCTTGCCTTGCTGCGTCATCTTGACCATATCCGTCGACAGCTTCGCGCCGTCCACTGTCGATTGTTTGACTTCCGCAATCTCACGTTCGATCGATGCCATCAGCCCTTGCGTTTCCGCGAGTATTACCCTTTTCTGCTGAACAGCCGCATCCTGTATATCGCGCGATATGCGCAGAAGATCACCAACCGTCAATACGCCAGCAAGCTTGGCATCTTCAGTGACGATTACACAATGGTAAAGCGTCTCCTCTTCACGGCTTAGCGCCTGTCCAATGAGACTCGCAGGCTCCATTCCATTGTCAATCATTAACGGTTCAGCATCCATCAGCCTCGTAACTGGCTTATTGTAATAGAGCTCGGATCCGAATCTTTGACTAAGATAATGATAGAATCGGTTACGCATAATCAGACCAAGCGGCTCACCGGCTTGTCCCGTTACGACAGCGCACTCTTCATCAACGCGGCGCTTGAACAATCGCAGCAGCTCTAGGCAGCTCGTATCCGCCGATACGGTTACTGGATAGCGCAAGTAATTGGAAAGACGAATCGTCGGTAAGGCAACGACTTCGGCTGAGGGATCGATTGGCGTTTGCGCCTCTTCACGTAGCATTAGCATTTGCATGATGATCTACTCTCCATTCCATCGACAATTTCTGCATCTGTGAACCCACTATAAACGGGCAGATTCATCACAAACGCAGTGTTCTGTTAAGGGAATGTTAACTTTCGACAGCATGCGAAAAATTGACGATTGCCTGCTAACGATTGCTTGATGCTGGCGCACATGATTTGTGCCGATTGTGACGATGCTACTGAAGCGGTAGAGCAGAGCTGCCGCATCGGCATCGCACTCATTTTATATAGCGGAAGGGAGCCATTATTGATGACGACTTCGAAAAACCGCCGCGTGAACGCTTGGCACCAACGGAAGCATAACCAACAGCCGCCGCATGGCAGAATCAAATCTTTTGCCGAGCTCGCGGAAGAACCAGGTACGCTGCCTGCGGTCAATACAACGCAATTAGTGAATGAACACGCGAAGCAAGCCAGTCAGCAATTATTTCTCCCATAAGCTGCAGCTGCCGTTATTTCGATGAAATCTGCGGTTAGGCAAGAAGAAGCTGTCGCCTAGGCGACAGCTCCTTTCATTTAATCCTATTATTTTAACACCTTGCTTAGGAATAGCTTTGTTCTTGGCTCCTTCGGATGGTCGAACACTTCCTGCGGTGTTCCCTCTTCAATGATTCGCCCTTCGTCCATGAACAGGACACGATCGCCAACCTCACGGGCAAAGCCCATTTCATGCGTCACAATGACCATTGTCATGCCTTGTGCAGCGAGCTTCTTCATGACGTCGAGCACTTCGCCGACCATCTCCGGATCAAGCGCAGACGTAGGCTCATCAAACAGCATCACGCTTGGCTGCATCGCAAGCGCACGAGCGATGGCGATACGCTGCTTCTGCCCACCGGACAGACTTGCCGGATAAGCATCCCTCTTGTCTGCTAGACCAACTGAAGCAAGCAATGAGAGTGCTTGTGCATCCGCCTGCTCCTTGCCAAGCTTCTTCAGCTTGCGCGGCGCGAGCGTCACATTCTGGAGCACCGTCATATGCGGGAACAAATTGAACTGCTGAAACACCATCCCCATCCGTTGTCGGATATGGTTCAGATCACGCTGTTTGCCGGTTATGAGCTGATTCTCGAATCGGAGTTCGCCGCTCGTTGGCTCCTCCAGCCGGTTGAGACAGCGAAGAAACGTACTTTTACCCGAGCCGCTCGGACCAATCACGACAATAACTTCGCCTTTGCTTATGTCGGCGTTGATTCCCTTGAGAATTTCATGCTTCCCGTATGATTTACGCAAATCTTGTACATGAATCATTGAGCACTCAACTTCCTTTCCAGCAAGCCGAGCAGCCTGGATAATATGAATGTCATGACGAAGTATACGGCAGCAGCCGCAATTAGCGGCTCGAACGGGATAAACGTCTTGGATGCTACCGTTCTCGCATTATACATCAGTTCGGCAATACCAATCGTAGAAACGAGCGATGAATCTTTAATAATGACAATAAACTCGTTGCCGATTGCTGGCAGCATATTGCGGAACGCCTGCGGCAGCACGATGTAACGAAGAGACATTGCATGCGACATACCAAGCGACCGCGCCGCTTCGTTCTGCCCCTTATCGATTGCATTAATTCCGGCACGAAACACTTCTGCCATGTAAGCAGCACTGTTGATCGTGAGCGCAATAATACCCGACATAAACGGAGAGAAATTAATACCAAAATTCGTTAGTCCGTAATAAATGATAAAGATTTGGACGAGCATTGGCGTTCCGCGAATAATCTCGATGTAGACCGAAGCTATAAAGCGTAAAATGCCGATCTTCGATATTCGCATCAGCGCAAAGCCGATCCCAAGTATCGTACCGAACAAGACACCGAAGAAGGACAGCTGTAATGTCAGCCATGCTCCTCTTGTAAAAAAGGACCAATATTCCGATAAAAATCCAAAATCCATACGTTAAACTCCTTATTCGCCCAACAATTCGTTAGCTTCTACGATGTATTGGTCAAGTAAGTTTTCTTGCTTAATTGTATCCAACGATGCATTAATCGCATCTACAAACGATTTGTTTTTGTTTTTCTTTACAGCAATCGCTGCGCTGGCTTCTTCGTCTGTCGGCACCACGATATCCGACATCGTAATTTCAGGCTGATTCGCCACGTACAGCTTCGTAACAGGCATCTCAGCGATCACAGCATCAACACGGCCGCTCTGCAGCTCCATGACGAGCTCGTTGATTCTAGCCAACGAAGTAAGCTTCGCATCTTCGATTCCTTGCGCGATTCCTTCTTGAATGCTGCCCTTCTGCACGGCGATACGCTTGCCCTTCAGATCATCAAACGTTTGGAGGGAAGCGGCATCTTCCTTACGGACCATAACACCTTGTTCTGCCGTATAATAAACATTAGAGAAATCAACGCTTTTCGCACGTTCCTCCGTCGGCGTCATGCCGGAAATGACAAGATCGACCTTTTTCGAATCAAGTGCAAGCAGCAACCCATCGAAATCCATATCTTGAATCTCAAGCTGTACACCGAGATCATCTGCGATTTTCTTCGCGACCGAAATGTCGAACCCAACAATTTCGTCCTTGCCGTCCTTCGTATGATGGAACTCGTATGGCGCATAATCCGCGCTTGTTCCAAGCACGAGTTTACCGCTAGCCTTAATCTCTGCAAGCTTATCTGTGTCGTATTCCTTGCTTCCGCATGCTGTGATGCTAATAACCATTGCTGTCAGTAGTAGTATCGTTATCCAACGTCTCATGATGTTCTCTCCCCTTGAAGTAGCTTGGCAACAACTCTACAATTATAATGGGCAATTCGACAAAAACAACTACATTTCAACACGATTCTGTCGTGTTAATTTCAACCAATCCAGAATGTAACAAAATAAAGCTTGTATGTATAGGAGCGATTAGCGATGACGATGAAAGCTGTAATATTCGACACGATTGAGAAGCATGCTGAACACTGGACCGCGATGTCACTCGACATCGGTGCCAACCCGGAGCTTGGCCATGAAGAATTTCGCTCCTCAGCGCTGCTCGCTGATGAGCTGGAGCGGCACGGCTTCACCGTCGAGCGCGGGACGCTCGGACTGTCAACTGCGTTCATTGGCACCTATGATTCGGGCAAGCCAGGACCGATTGCTGCTTTTCTGTGTGAATACGATGCACTGCCAGAGATCGGACATGCATGCGGACATCATATTATCGGCGTGATGGGGGTCGCTGCAGCGGTCGGACTGAAGTCGGTCATCGATGAGACGGGAGGCGTCATTCGCGTATATGGGACGCCAGCCGAAGAGACGAAAGGCGCTAAGGTGACGATGGCGGAAGCCGGCTTGTTCGATGACTGCTCGTTCGCGCTCATGGCACATCCGTACCATTCCTATGAGAAGTCCGGCGAATCGCTTGCTATGGACGCGGTGCAGTTCGAATTTTTCGGCAAAACAGCGCATGCTGCGGCAAACCCACATGATGGCGTGAACGCGCTTGATGCGGTCATTCAGCTGTTCAACTCATTGAATGCCTTGCGGCAGCAGGTACGCAGCGACGCGAGGCTGCATGGCATTATCGATGCCGGCGGTCAGGCGCCGAACATTATTCCTGACTATGCCTCTGCCAAATTCTATTTCCGTTCCGCAGACCGGGCCTATACGAACGAGCTTACGCAGCGTGCACTGCGCTGTGCCGAAGGCACTGCGCTGCAAACAGGCTGCACGCTCAAGACGAATGCATACGAATTCTCCTATGACGAGCTTCGGACCAATGAGACGTTGTCCAGCTTGTTCACGGCTAATCTGATCGAGGGCGGCGTGCCAGCGGAAGCGATCGTGTCGGGCAAAGACAACGGATCGCTGGATCTCGGCAACGTCTCCACTCGATGCCCAGCGATCCATCCCTACGTGCAAGTCGTGGATAATCCGTACCAGCTGCATACGATCGAGTTCCGTGACGCTGCCATGCAGCCGCGCGCGATGCAAGGTCTGCTGTTCGGCGCGAAAGTACTCGCCGCAACAGCTTATGATGTATGCGCCGACCCGGCGCTCCTCCGCCAGGTGCGCGAGGAATTCGAGCAGCGGAAGTAGCTGGCTGCTCATTGTAGGGGCTGTGGGTGCTCGTAGGTGCATTTCTGCACCTTCGTTCCGCCGATACCGTCGCTGGCTGCTCCGTAGGTGCATTTCTGCACCTTCGTTCCGCCGATACCGTCGCCAGCTGCTCCGTAGGTGCATTTCTGCACCTTCGTTCCGCCGAAACCGTCGCTGGCTGCTCCGTAGGTGCATTTCTGCACCTTCATTCCGCCGAAACCGTCGCTGGCTGCTCCGTAGGTGCATTTCTGCACCTCATCAGGCCCGCCCGCGGCTCGCGGCAGCATCGAGGTGCATTTCTGCACGCACCTCATCAGGCCCGCCCGCAGCTCGCGGCTGCCCCTTGTAGGTGTAGTCCCTACACCTACACTCCACCATTACCGCCGCCGCCTCTACGCAGCTGCACTTCTGCATCTACGCTCCGCCATTACCGCCTACCTCCTCGCAGCAGCTGCATTTTCCCTCACCCGTCACTCTCTCGAATACTAGTTACTCTACTTACCGCCTGCCGCACCGAACATTACACTCTCTCCCCACCTTCTCACGAAATATTTATTTGCATGAATTTGTAAAAAGTGATATCATAAATATATCAAATCAATACCATCACATTTACTCAAAGGGGCGTGTCTTTCATTATGGTGGAATCGAAAGCGTGGTACATGAATGGCTATGCAGCACTGCTGCTCGCGCTAGTCTCATTCATCGGCGCAATCGCACTTGTTATCACCGGTGCCAACGAGTTTGAACCTAATACAGCGATGATTGTGTTCGGCGTCATTCTCTTCATTGTCTTCATTATTACGATTACATCACTCGTCATCGTACAGCCGAACGAAGCCAAAATTATTACCTTCTTCGGCTCCTATAAAGGCACTGTACGCGAAAGCGGCCTGTGGATGGTTGTGCCATTCACGAACAAATCGAAAGTATCGCTCAAAGTCCGCAACTTCAACAGTCAGACGCTTAAAGTCAACGACGAAGAAGGCAACCCGGTTGAGATCGGTGCCGTAGTCGTGTACAAAGTCAAAGATACTGCCAAAGCAAGCTTCGACGTCGACAACTACGAGAAGTTCGTCGCGATTCAGAGCGAGACGGCCATCCGCCATATTGCTGCGAAATATCCTTACGATTCCTACGACAATGATCGCAAAGCTTCGCTCCGCGGCAATGCAGATGAGGTTGCAACAGAGCTCATGAATGAGCTGCAATTCCGTCTCAACGTTGCTGGTGTGCAAGTCATCGAGACACGTTTGTCCCACCTCGCCTATGCGCAAGAAATCGCAAGTGCCATGCTTCAGCGTCAGCAAGCAATCGCCATCGTAGCGGCTAGGCAGAAAATCGTCGAAGGCGCAGTTGGTATGGTCGATGCCGCGCTTCAGCAGCTCGAGTCTTCCGGAATCACGTTGGACGACGAACGTCGTGCTGCAATGGTTAACAATCTGATGGTCGCGATCGTCTCCGATCGGGCAGCAACGCCTGTCATTAATGCCGGCTCGCTGTACAGCTAGCAGGTACTATTATGGGTAAAGAGAAGAAGGCTTTCCCGCTCCGCCTTGATCCGGAAATCTACCGTGCGCTTGAGCGATGGGCCGGCGACGAATTTCGCAGCGTCAACAGCCACATTGAGTTTCTGCTTCGTGAAGCGTTGGCAAAGTCTGGCCGATTGAAGCAGCTGCGTCCTCCCGAGCCGCCTGAATCCGTCTAACATACAATTCGACCTGAGCCTTGCAGACCCGCGGACAGCGGCAAGCGAGGCTCTTCCTTTTCTACCACTTCCTACAGTCACTCCACTCGAATTCAACCATCGGAAGTGCTAATATTAATACACCTAAACAAGGGAGGACTCTATTATGAAAAATGATCTGATCCGACGTTTCACCTCATACGTCACAATCGATACCCAGTCTGACGATGCAAGCGAGAGCTGCCCCTCGACGCCCGGTCAATGGACGCTGGCGCACAAGCTCGTCGATGAGCTGAAGGAAATCGGCATGCAGGAAGTAACCATCGACGACAATGGTTATGTAATGGCGACACTACCCGCCAATACGGACAAGCAGGTAGACACGATCGGTTTCCTCGCACATATTGATACCGCCACCGATTTCACAGGCAAAGACGTTAAACCGCAGCTTGTTGAGCAGTATGATGGCCGCGATCTTGTACTGAACGAAGCACTTGGCGTCGTCCTCTCGTCGCAAGAGTTCCCTGAGCTTGCCGGTTATGTCGGACATACGCTCATTACAACGGATGGCACAACGCTGCTCGGCGCTGATGATAAGGCGGGCATCACCGAAATTATGACCGCTATGGACTATCTGCTTCAGCATCCGGAAATCAAACACGGCACTGTACGCATTGCCTTCACACCGGACGAAGAAATCGGCAGAGGCCCGCACCGGTTCGACGTAGCTGCCTTCAACGCCAAATATGCGTACACGGTCGATGGCGGTCCGCTTGGCGAGCTGCAGTACGAAAGCTTCAATGCTGCTCAAGCACGCATCACCGTAAAGGGCAATAATGTTCACCCTGGGACAGCCAAAGGCAAAATGGTGCACTCCTCCAAGATCGCGATGGAGCTGCACCACCGACTTCCAGCGCAAGAAGCACCTGAATTCACAGAAGAGTACGAAGGCTTCTTCCATCTCATCTCGATGCAGGGCACGGTCGAGCAGACTCAGCTTGTCTATATCATTCGTGACCATGACAAGGACAAATTCAATGCCCGCAAGGCGTTTGTCGCGCAGATCGTCGATGAGCTTCGCGCCAAATACGGTCCTTCCAGCATTGTGCTTGAACTGAAGGATCAATACTACAACATGCGAGATCGCATCGAGCCGGTCAAGCATATCGTCGATATTGCCTATGACGCGATGAAGAGTCTCGATATCGAGCCGGTCGTCATTCCGATCCGCGGTGGCACCGACGGATCCCAGCTGTCCTATATGGGATTGCCGACACCGAACATTTTCACCGGCGGGGAAAACTATCACGGCAAATTCGAATATGTATCCGTCGATAATATGGTCCTTGCAACAAAGACGATTATCGAGATCATTAAACGTTTTGAGCAGCAGGCCTAACTAAGCTTTATCAAGCAGGATGAAGTAGTTATAAATACACAAAAGAAGCAGATCACGCGCGTGATCTGCTTCTTCGGCATTGCCCTACTCTATTATTAATGATTCATTAGAAGTCTTTTTTTCTATTTCCCGGGTAATTAGCACTCTTGTATTCCAAGGCTTATCCGATCCGTCTGAAATCTAGCTTTTTGCCTGTCCGCTCCATACCTCGAAGCATGAATGATTCGAATCTTCACTTCTGACCGTCCTGCGGCAGCATCGAGCGCAGGAATGAGCATGTGCATATATCGGGTAAACAGCCACTCCGCACATTGAACAATCAAATCGCCATTCTCATCCAAGAAAGCAGCAGTTGGCTCGAAGTAAGTACGAAAGCTTTGTTCTGCAATTTGCTCTCGAATCTTCTCCTGCATACGCCGCCAGATGACAGCTCCCTCTTCGGGGATGGCAGGCTTGGTTTCCGTCTCAGGGTCCTTTTCAATACGTTCACGCAACAGCTCATCGATTGTCGTTCCGAATCGTTTGGCGAGCTCAACTAACGCATCGATGTCCGGCAAGCATTCTCCTCGTTCCCATTTGGAAACAGCTTGATGACTGACCCGCAATGTATCTCCTAATCCCGACTGAGACAAACCAAGCCTCTTGCGGCCCGCGAAAATGTTATTACCCACAACAACAGGATCTACCATCACTAAGCACCTCTACGAATCAGCGTTAGCCTCATCATAGCAAAGCTTCTGGACACTGCCCAGCATCCAAAGGTTGAATCTTGCAGCTAATCGATGCAACCTTAGGTTGCTTGCGATGCGAGCCAGAGCTGCTCCTCGTCATCCGACTGGCATACGACGATATTGGCGCCAAGTGAACGGAAATCCTCGATCATATGCTCATAACCGCGTTCGATATGATGTACGCCGAGAATTGTCGTACGGCCTTCGGCAATCATACCGGCCATCATGAGGCCGATGCCTGCTCGAATATCGGAGGCATGGACAAGCGCGCCGGTTAGCGGTTTACCCCCGTTAAGGCGTGCAACTCCTGAACGAACCGCGATGTCTGCTCCCATCCGGCGCAGCTGTGCAGCATGCTGGAACCGATGCGGATAGATGCGATCTGAGATCAGGCTGCGTCCTGGCGCCTTGAGCAGCAGCGAGGTCAACGGCTGCTGAAGGTCGGTCGCGAAACCAGGATACATCGCGGTACGTACCCGTGTTGCCCGATACACACCAGTTGCGTGTGCTGAAATCGTGCTGCTGGTCGTCTCAATATGAAGACCGATCTCCGTCAGCTTGGCCAGGCAGGAGCCTAGATGCTCCGGAATCACATCCGTTACGGTAACAGAGCCGCCAGTCACACCAGCTGCCATCAGAAAGGCCCCGGCTATGAGCCGATCTGGAATAACGTTATACGTACAGCCGTTCAAATGCGATACACCATCTATAACAATCATGTCCGTGCCTGCGCCGCGAATGCGCGCACCCATCTGAATAAGCAGGTTCGCGGTATCAACAACCTCAGGGTCTCTTGCAGCATTGCGCAGTATCGTTCTGCCCCGGGCTCGCGCTGCTGCCATCATCACGTTCATCGTAGCGCCTGAAGTAATCATATCAAAATAAATATCTGCGCCTTCCAGAGAAGCCGCTTCAACGACATAATGATCGGCATGGAACGTGAAGCGCGCCCCCATCGCCGTTAGCGCCTTCACATGCTGATCCATCGGACGGCTGACGAAATCGTCGCCACCTGGATAACCGACACTCACTCGGCCATGCTTGGCGAGCAATGCGCCAATAAAATAATAAGCGGTACGGAATGCAGCTGCTTTGGCTGGTTCGATTACAGCATTATGAACCTCTCGAGAATCGATCAGCAGCTGCCCAGTCGATTCTCGTTGAATGGATAAGCCCATTCCTTCCGCAATTTGTTCGATAATCTGTATGTCAGCAATGGATGGAACATCGCAGAGTCGAACAGGCTCGTCCGCCAAACATGCTGCCGCAATTAGCGCGAGCGTGCTGTTCTTCGAGCCGGGAATTCGAACGGCTCCCCTCAGTGCTGGTGAAGGCTGTACGATGATTCTCTTCATATAGTTATGTTCCCTCCATCGTTATAGGTTCATTGTCGTCAGATGCCATAATGACTTGCACGCCCACATTCTCCGCTTGCTGGATGAACGCTTGCGAAGCTTGCGTGTCCGTAATAAGCACATCCAGCTCTGCAAGCGGAATGGAGCTCGCGAATAGATCACGCCCCAGCTTCTCGCTTGGTGCTAATCCGATTCTCATTCTAGCGTTCTCAATAACCGCACGTATAAAGCTCCCGCCGTCCGGCGTCGCCATACTAATCCCTTTGCTCGTAATGCCCCCGCCTGTAACAAAGCAAATATCAAACGAAAACTTGCGCACTTGTTCGATTGCCAGCGGGTCAATAAAGCTTCCGGATGTCGTTCTTAATTTACCGCCAATCAAATAGGCGTCAACATTATCCCAGCCTTTGATCGTATCAGCGATTTTCATTGCATTCGTTACAATTGTAATCGGATAATGCCGAGGGAGATGCTGCAGCATCCCGAAATGAATGCCCGCTCCGCCGATAAACACGGCGTCACCAGGCTGTATATAAGAAGCCGCAAGCTTCGAAATGGCATCCTGCGTTTCGTTCGGAGGACCATATCGCTTCTCCTCCGAATTCGGAAATACACGTACTTGATTCAACGGTACTGCACCGCCGTACGATTTCTTAAGCAAACCCTGCTCTTCCATAATAGACAAATCACGGCGAATTGAATCGACCGATAACTGGAATTTCTGTGCTAATTCCTTCACAACAATGCGCTGTTCTTTATGTAATTGATCCAAGATGAGCTGCCGGCGCTCTTCGGCTAACATGCTAGTACCCCTTTATGACAATTTATGCTAACTATCGTCTATTTTATTCATTTTCATTCCACCATGTCAATCTAATACTTTCATGTTTCTTCATTATTCGAGTCAATGTCGACAAAAACAGGAATAAACCGAAATGCAGAACAGGTTGTGATGAGATGATAGATCCGTTTGTTTATATATGGAACATATTCTTCCTTGAAAACGTAGGTGCAGAAGTGCACCTTATTCACGCCACGAGCCGCGAGCGAGCTCAACGAGGTGCAGAAGTACACCTTATTGTCGAATCAATAAAGCCGGACTATAGATTCGAGCATTTTAACCCAGCTTAAAATAGCGATGCAGGACCTGCCAGCTGGGAGCATTATTTGCAAGATCGTAACTACCGAGGCTACTGGGGAGATTTTAGTGAACCGATACGTGATGAATATAACGCGGAATTAACTCGATGGTTTGACAAGCAGCTGACAACCCTGAATGCCGGCACACTGCCGTTCAATTGTTCAGCATGGACGACGTTACCAAGCAGAAGTATGTATGGCTGGAACAAATCAATCCTCAATCGCACTTATTACGGTATGTATGCAGACATCTGATCATGATTCAACGGATTAAAAATGCCGCTAGCAAACATGTAGGCAAACGCATTCTGTGTATTGTTGGTGCGGATCATAATCACAGCCTATGTGAAGGGTTAGTCTCAGAAAGAGATATCCAACTGATCTATCCTTTGCGGCAATCTATTCATTCATGAAGCTTATGGTAAAGCCTTCACTTCCATGCACAAAAAAGCCCGGCGTTCATACGCCGGGCTCTGCTGCTTGTTCGTTTATTCGAAGTAAACCGCTTTGCCCGTACGGGACGACTCGTAGATCGCTTCGAGAATCTCGGAAACGACAAGCGCCTGCTCCGGCTTCACGATCAGCTCTTTGTCATACAGTACGTGCTCGATCCAAGCGCGAGCTTCAAGCTCGGATGGATCGTCGGATGCGCCCTCATAGAACGCAACGCCGCCGCTGTTCAGCTCGATTTCCTTCGTATACAGACGGCTGTTGCTTTCGCCGTTGATGCGAAGGCCGCCTTTCATGTCTGCGCCAGCTTCCGTACCGCAGAGCGTTACTTTCGCTTCGTCAATGTCGAGGGTGTTGAGCGCCCAGCTGGATTCCAGTACGAGCGATGCACCGTTCTCCATCGTAATCATTGCGAATGCGGAATCTTCCACAGTGAACTGCTTCGGATCCCATGGACCCCAAGCGTTCGCTGCGTTCTCACGCTGCGACAGCTTGTGGTAGGCGCGGCCCAATACAGCCTTCGGCTTGTAGTTGTCCATCATCCACAGCGCCAGGTCAAGCGCGTGTGTACCGATATCGATAAGCGGTCCCCCGCCTTGCTTCTCTTCGTCCAAGAATACGCCCCAAGTTGGAACGGCACGACGGCGAATGGCATGTGCTTTGGCAAAATAAATTTCGCCCAGCTCGCCAGCTGCCGCTGCGTCCTTCAGGAAGCGGCTGTCTGCGCGGAAACGGTTCTGGTATGCGATGCTGAGCTTCTTGCCCGTGCGCTTAGCCGTTTCAAGCATGCGGCGTGCATCTGCAGCCGTCTTCGCCATTGGCTTCTCGCACATAACATGCTTGTCCGCTTCAAGCGCTGCAATCGTGATCTCTGCATGGGAGTCGTTCGGCGTGCACACGTGTACAACGTCGATCGAGCTGTCCTTCAGCATCTCCTTGTAGCTCTCGTATACTTTGGCTTCTTCAGCACCGTATTTCGCTTTAGCTTGCTCAGCGCGCTCGACTACGATATCGCAGAACGCGACCAATTCAACTTCCTTCACTTTAACGAGAGCAGGCAAGTGCTTGCCTGTTGCAATACCGCCGCATCCGATAACGGCTACCCGAACTTTAGACATCGACAAAATCCTCCCCATAACCATCTGATTCCTTAAGCTAACTCTAGACTTAGTATATTGCAGCGCTTATTATATGTGTAGGTTTGGAATAGTGCTCGTTTTATGTGATTTTGTCATTCGGGGGCGCATCTAGTGGAATTCTATAATGAAAAGGTCGCATATGAAAACCCTCTCTTGTCATTGAAGGTATATACCGCTGCCCGGTACGACGATGCCTACATCAATTGGCACTACCATCGAGAGGTAGAAGTGCTGCTCGTAAATACAGGCGGTCTCGAGGTTCATATCCAAGAAGAGATACTCCGGCTGGAGGCAGGCGATATAGCGCTAATTGGCTCATCGCAGCTCCATCGTGACCGCAGCTTCGGCACGCCGCTCGACTACATCGTGCTGCAGTTTGATTTGGAACAGTTTTTCGATGCAAGCACGCTGCCGTTTATGCGCTATTTTGCCGAGTCGAACAATCCGCTCAGCAGCGCGAATTATATTTTCCAGGAAAATCCGGAGCTCAAACGTCAGGCTGCCGCGTGCATCAGAGAAATTTTACGCGAATCGAACGAGAAACAGATTGGCTATGAGCTAGCGGTCAGCATGCTCGTGAAACAGCTCCTGCTGCTGCTGCTGCGTAACGACCGCAAGAATGTGCTGAGCGATCAGGATGATTTTGACCGTCTCCGTCTGCGGCCAGTGCTGACGTATGTCGAGAACCATCTGACCGATCGGATACAAGTGGAAGAAGTGTGCAAGCTGGCGAATATGAGCTACTACTACTTCGTCAAATTTTTCAAGAAATCGATTGGACTATCGTTTACGGAATATGTGAATTATCGCAAAATCAAATGGGCCGAGCGCATCCTGCTCACCAAAGACCTCAGCATCTCAGAGGTCGGTGAACGGATCGGCATGCCGAACATGGCCCACTTCTACAAAATGTTCCGCAAGTACAACAACTGCTCACCGAAGGAGTTCCAGAAGAAAATGCTCGCGTGGGGCAAAGGATAAATGGTTCAAAGGTGCGCATAAACAAGAGGGGGCTGTCCCGCATGCAATCGAATTGCACGGGACAGCCCCTTCTGCTCGATCATTCACTTACGCCATTGCCCCCATCGATCAGCATCGGCTCCGCCTCTCTAATAGAGCGCAGAACGACTTCGATCCGCTCATCCAATACAGCCAGCAGCTCGTGAAGCCGCTCTCGCTCGTTCGACAACAGGCATGCCTGCAGTTCACCTGCTGTTTCTGCCAGATCGGCGGCTCCGAGGTTGGACGCCACCCCTTTGAGCGTATGCATGAGCAGCTCGGCCTGCTTGTCATCCTGTGCTGCTATCGCCTCTCGGATGTCCTGCGCCGCACCCGCATGATCGCTGGCGAATCGCTGCAGAATACCGCGATAGAACGCCCGGTTGCCGCGCAGCCGCTGGAGAGCTTCCGCCAGCCTCAAGCCCGGCAGCTCATTCGGCATCGACGCTGACTCCGCTGCCACTGCCGATTCCGCTGCCGCCCGCCGAGTCTTCATGAAACGATGCAGAACAGCATACAGCTGTGAGGGTTCGAACGGCTTCGTAATATACGCGTTCATCCCTTGCTCCAGCACCTTTTCCTTGACGCCCTTCATGGCATCCGCCGTCATCGCAATAATCGGCACATTCGCCAGCCTGCTGCGCACCCGCATGAGCCGAGCTGCTTCCATGCCATCCATAACTGGCATCTGCAGGTCCATTAATACCACGTCGTATTGACTGCGATCGACCATTTCCAATGCTTCTTCGCCATTCTCCGCAATGTCAACGACCGCGCCCATGCTCTTCAGCATTTCGGAAGCAATCTGCTGATTGATATCATTATCCTCAACGAGCAGTATGCGTACATCTTGCAATGAGGAAAGCTTCTGCTGCTTCTCTTGGCTGTGTGCAGCAGGCTGCTTGTCCAGCATATGCTTATGGAACAGGCTGAGCATCTCATTGTACAGCTGGGATTGACTCATCGGATAATAAAGCACCTTCTCGATCGGTGTGTAACGAATGCGATTAGTAAGCTGCGGATCGTGATAAGCCGTAATAAGCACGATGATTTGCATCGGCGACGTGCTGTATTGATGAATCCGCTCCGCTAGGCGAATCGAATCCTCCTGCTGCAGCTTCCAGTCTACAATAATGAGATCGAAGCACCCTCCATAGAACAGCTGCTCGATCACTTCCTTCTCCGTCTCAACGATCGTCACTTGAAAACGGAACTGCTCCAACTGGCTGCGAAGCACCCGCTTCATCTCCGGCTCGTCACAGACGAGCAGCACATTTTTGAAACGGAAGGTATTGTCGCTTGGTAGATTTACGAATGTACGGGACGACTGCTCAAGCTTCATCGTGAAGGAGAAGCAGCTTCCGACGCCAGGCTCGCTATCCACCTGCATTCTGCCGCCCATAAGCTGAACCAGCTCTTTACTGATTACTAGGCCAAGCCCCGTTCCGCCGTACTTGCGCGTCGTCGACATATCCGCCTGGGAGAAATGACGGAACAGCTTCGACAGCTGCTCCTTCGTCATCCCAATGCCGGTATCCCTGATGAAGCATCGGAGTGTTACATTCGTGCCATCATCCGCATCTTCCATCCGCTCAATCTCGATAGACACTTCGCCTTTCTCCGTAAACTTGACCGCGTTGTTCAACAGATTGATGAGTACTTGACCCAGACGATAGGGGTCGCCGACCAGCATCTGCGGAACCTCGTGGTGAATAACAAAATGAATATGGAGCCCCTTCTCGAACGCTTTCACATTAGTTACGTTTGACACGTTATGCAGCACCTCGAACAAATCGAAGTCAATTCGTTCGAGCACGATTTTGTTCGCTTCAATCTTCGAGTAATCCAGAATATCGTTAATGATCGTGATGAGATTGTTTGCGGACAGCATCATTTTGTTCGAATAATCTTGTTGGCGTTCAGTCAGCTCCGTCTTCCTTAATAGGTGGCCGAGCCCGATAATCGCATTCATCGGCGTTCGAATTTCATGGCTCATATTCGCAAGAAATTCACTCTTCGCCAGGTTGGCGGCTTCCGCTGACTGCTTCGCTTCCGCCAGCAGCTCAATGTTCGCTGCCAGCTCCTGCGTCCGTTCCTCAACAAGCTGCTCGAGATGCTCCTTGTAATGGACAAGCGTCCGCTCCGTTTCATACCTCCTGATCTCATAAGCCATGACGGAGTAGAACAACGGGACAGCAATCGTATGGAAAATAACGAACGTTACCGCATATTCCCCTAAGAACAAGCTTCTCGTAGCCTCCGGTGCAGTGAAATAGGCCCACAGCACCGATTGGACACCGATCGCAAGTCCAAGCCCCCAAGCGAACCAAGTAAAATGCTTCAGAGCCCGCTCCTTCAATCGATAAGCAGCGATGCCTAGTACCATAGTTACGAGCAGCGCACCAATTGGGAATATAATCGCGCCGCCAAGCGTAATGCGATAGAGGCCGAGCAATACGGTTGTGACAACGATTGACCATGGTCCACCGAATATGCCGGATAAGACAACACTAACCAGTCTGACATCCATACGCAGGCCATCTTTAATCTCTATCGGCATCTGCATAATAAGGAAACCCATAATTGTAAACAACAGCCCAAAGCCAATGTTCTTCCGGCTGATTACAGCGTTTGATAAATACGGATAAATCCATCGGATCACGATGATCATTGAGATGAGAAGGATACAATATTGACCGAGAAAAAAAAGCAGATCCGTATTCATATTCACCCGCTCCTACTTTACGACATTAATATCGTTCCAAAATCAGTTTCGACAGTGTTCGCGCTTTTCCTCCTCGATTCCATAAGAAAAACCTCTGCGCATACAGAGGTCTCTCTCACTTACTTATTATGCTGGTGTCGTCTACAATCCGTTCCTGATAGGACATCGCAGCCTCTTCTCCTCAATTGACAATTTCCCGCAAACCTGATTCTGCTCCTGAGAAATCAATCAAATGAGCAATCTCACTTCTTGCTTTGAATAACAATCTCGCCACCGAGCCGTTCCACTGCTGATGGTTCACCGAGTACGTCATCATCATGTGCTCATCGTCATATTGACAGTTAACGCCGCCGATCGTTATTCCAATGCTTGACTCTTCCGCAAGCATAGATCCAATCCGGACATAGATAAGCGGAAGGATGACCGAGTAATCGAGCCATATCTCCCCATCCCTGTTCATGATTCGAAACAACTCATGAAATCTCGCCCTCTCCCGCTGCCATAAACTAACATTATTATCAAACAACGCTTCCGTCCAACCCGAATCATTCACTAAACAAGAAGAAATAAATTCGTTTCTGTAATAAGGAAGTAACTGCATACTCCTCACCTCCGTACGCTTCTGATGAAGTATAAGAAAAAAATGTTAAAAAAGTTCATCTGAATGTGTTTGTTCTTTGTTTGCTCCAAATAAAAAAACCGCCTGCCACCGCATGATTACGGCAGCAGAACGGTTATCTATCCTTCATCTTCATCTTTAGCGATGACTGCTGAGGAAATGAACGAATAATGGCGTCAATCTCAGCAGCTGCATTCTTAAGTGCATCGTCATATGCAATCGGATTGTCGATGATGACCGACTCAAGCTGGATAGCAGCAACGGTTAGTTGATAAGCCGACATATTCTTCGCAACACCAATCAACGTATGCGCTTCTCTGGCTGCAGCTTTGAAATCGCCGTTATCGAGCAGCCGAGCGATCCGTTCAGTGAAGCCGGTATACTCCTTCTTGAACAGATTAAGAATGTGCAGCACGATCGATACCTTGCCCTCAAGCCTCTTCAGCATTTGATCGAGCTCGATGCCAAGGATTGACTCTCGAATCTCCTCATACAACGCCAGCTCCTCTGGCTGTCGGCTCAACTGCTGTTCACGAGAAGAAGACAGCCACACACCCACACATTTCCTTAACAATTCCGCATCCAACGGCTTTAGCAGAATATCATTGATGCCGATCTCGTAGTACGCCTGATGATCACTTTGCATCGCATTCGCTGTAAGCGCAATGATCGGGATATGAGAATAGTCAGCACTTGCCCTTATCCGTTTGGTCGTCTCGTAGCCGTTCAATATCGGCATGTACATATCCATCAGTATGAGGTCGAAGCTCTGCTCTTGCAGTCGATCAAGCGCCTCAAGACCATGGCAGGCAACTGTAACCTCGAAGCCCGATAGACGAAGCAGTTCAACTGCGACCTGCTGATTGATCTCGTTATCCTCGACAAGCAGAATACTAGCCTGTTCTACCGCTTGTTCATGCACCGCAGCAGGAGCAGCCTGACGACTAGCATCTCCCAATCCAATCGCAGACGTGCCCGCATTGAGGGTAATACGCCGCAATGTCTGATAGAGCTCTAAGCGGCTCGTCGGCTTGCTGAGCAGCGCATCCGGCAATTGGCCGTCCATCATCTGCATAATTTCTTCACGCGCATACGCGGACGCAAGGGCGATGACCGCAATACCGTTTCTGCGGCACAGCTCCATAATACGGCTCCACGTATGCTCCCCGTACATATCGTCCATCTCCATGTCCACTACAATGCAGTCTATAATATCCGATACATGTGATGTACGTTCAAGGAAATGGTACAGATGCTCCCACGACTGAGTGGTTGTAACCTGACAGTTAAAGGACTCCAAGGTACGCGCGATAACGTCCCGATTCAATGGATCGTCCTCTACGAAATGGATGCGGCAGCATCTATCTTGCGAAAACACCGCCCAGGACCGCTGATCCGGCTTCGACACCGGCATTTCGATCTCGAACTGGAAGCGGCTGCCGATGCCAATCCGGCTCATCACCCTAAGCTCTCCGCCCAGCAGTGTCACAAGATCCTTGACAATGGGCAGACCTAACCCAGTGCCAGTCTGATTGTCTCCACTCTCATACTCAGCCTGCCAGAACGGCTCATGCAGCATCGAAAGCTGTTCGTCCGTCATCCCGATACCGGTATCTTCAACCGTAAACCGAATGATGGCCGAATGCGGTTTACGCTGCATCTGCTGCACATAGAGATGCACATGCCCTTGTTCCGTAAACTTGATCGCATTGCTGCATAGATTCATAAGTATCTGCTTTAAACGCAGCGGATCTCCCCTCAACTGAGCGGGAAGATTAGCATCCGTCTCCACGATGACCTCGATCTGTTTAATCCCTTTGAGCACGGCGAAGGTGTTCGTTAGCTCGAAGATGAGCTCATCCATCTCGAAGTCGATCCGCTCCATCTTCAGCTTGCCAGCTTCTATCTTAGACAAATCAAGAATGTCATTGATGATGCCCAGCAGCAGATCCGATGAGGACCTGATTTTGTGCAAATAATCCTGCTGGATATCCGATAGCTCCGTATGCTTCATGAGCTGCGCCAAACCAATAATACCGTTAAGCGGTGTACGAATCTCGTGGCTGACTCTAGCAAGAAATCGGCTCTTCGCCCGGCTCTCCTGGTCGGCCTGCTTCAGCTCGGTTATTTCGTGCATGCTGCAAATCATGTAGCCTTCATCCTCGGAGAAGCCTTGAATATCAGAAAGAATGACGTAATACTCCCGAGACTTCCCGTCTGTCGTAACGATGGTCGCCTCGAAACGGGTCTTGCGCCCGGTTGCTGCAATTTCTGTCCAATGCTTCCGCCACTGCGGCTCATTCATCTTCATTCCCAGCTCGAACAATGGCCGGCTAACCACTTCAGACTGGTTCTTGCGGGCCATGTTGCAGAAATAACTATTCGCAAACAGAACTATACCGTCATGATCTAATTCAAGAATGAAATCCTGCGGATTCTCCGCGAGTGTCAGATAACGCTCCTCGCTCTCGTGAATGCGCCGCTCGGCTTCCTTCTGCTCGGATCTATCAATCATAGTACCGATAATGGATGTAGTAGTTCCGTCTTCTGAGATTGGCAGAAGACTGATCCATAGATCGAGTGTTCCTACTCGCGATTCATAGGCACTGGTCACACCTTTATTCCAGACTGCTTCGATATGCCCTCTGAAGCTGGCAGCCGAAGAGCTTGGCAGAAGCGAGCTGACTCTAAGACCCGGTACTAATTCAGATTCCTCTACGTTCAGCGCCTCCGCAAACCGCGACAGCAGCTTCCCGCTGATCATTTTATAAACATATTGCCCATCCTGCTTAATAATCTTGAAGGTGATCCCGTTATGCATCATCATCGTATTCGTCAGTTCGTCCTTCGTCTCTCTGAGCTGCTCCTGCACCTCGCTGGTATGACACAGGTAGCGAATGAAGAATCCAATAAAGAGAATGCCGAGCCCTACGGAAATTAAGTAAGGGATAGTCGCCCTGTTCTGTATCATTCCCGGTGAACGAACGATGCCATACATAATCATTATCAGGACAGTAGAAACCGACATAAACAACCATCTGCTCGGAAAGGAATCCCTTTTGCGTATGATCGCAAACGCCACCCCCCCGATAAGAGCGAGCATCAGCATAGAGCTGAGCCATAAATCCATGTCTCCCATTACAGGAATGGATATCGCGATGAGCGTGATGACTCCAGACACTAATCCGCCAGAATGGATTGCAATGAGCAGAGCAATAGAACGGAAGCTCATCACGTATCCACTAGTTTCGACTATGTTGAATTCATAGAGCACACTACCTGTTAACCCCATATATAATCCAATTAACAAATTAACAATATTTGAGGATATATTTTTTACATAAGGATGATATCTAAGCTGCATGCCAACGAACGTAAATATGGCTAATAGCGACAAATTTAATAGTATATGTTCATACATAGCCAAGAATCACCCTTCCTGGTACAGACAGCAATTGCCATACACCGATGACATAGGTTAATACGAATTTATAATGGACGAGCATATTTCAACATTATATAATAAATGATACAACCAAATTGTTAGTAAATTATTTGGATTTCTAACATATTTGTTTCACAAGGCGGGAGCAGCAGCGATGACGAAAGTACTTATTATAGAAGATGATAATATCTTCGGTGACATGTTGAGCCTTTATTTGATCGAAGAACAGTATGATGTCGTACGTGTAGCAAGTGCTGGGGAAGGCCTTCGGATACTGAAGGAATATAGCCCCCAAGTTATTCTGTTAGACCTTATGCTGCCAGATACTGAGGGAACTAATGCCTGCTCGTTGATAAGAGAGTATACGACGATTCCTATTATCGTGATCTCTACTGAGACGAAAGTGTCCGAGCGAATCCAATCTCTCACCGAGGGTGCGGATGACTACATGGTGAAACCATTCAGCATGCAAGAGCTGAAAGCCCGTATTGAAGCTATCCTGCGTCGAACGACGGCTGCCCCGGCGCAGACCGTTTCTCCTACCGCTGCCTCCCCTGCCACTGAAGATCGCAAGCTGACGCTCGATTTGGCAAGAAGGCTGCTCATTAACAACGGAACGGAGATCGAGACCACTTATTCCGAATTCGAAATTATGAAGCTTCTCTTTAACAATCCTAGCAAAGTATTCAGCCGTGAAGAGCTTATTAATGCAATCCGCGGAATTGATTCTTACATTAACGAGCGTGCGATTGACGTGCATATTACGAACCTTCGCAAGAAGATTGAGGCTAACCCGAAGGAACCGCAATATATTAAAACCGTCTGGGGCGTCGGATATAAATTCATGAAATAATTAGCTATAGCTGCGTTTCGAATCTAACTAATTCTACAAAAAATAGAGGGGGTACATGCTCCCCTCTATTTTTTTATCTTATACTGCTTCTGCGTGCCTATCGTTACCTTACTCCTGTCGACCCGCTACGAAATTTGCTTTATTCTGCTGTCCAGCGCATGCGCCAGTCGAACCCGTCGCAGCTCCGCACTTTCACTGCTACAACCGCCCTCCGCCAGCATGCTGCTCATGCAGATCGACATCAACTTGCGAACGCTCGTAATATTCATTTTCCTAAATATGTTCGCAACATGGTTTTTCACCGTTTTCTCGCTAATACACAAACGGTCAGCCAGCTCCTTGTTCGAATAACCGTTAAAAACAATTAAGGAGACGACCTCGAATTCGCGGCTCGTCAGCAGGCGTTGCTCATCGAATTGTAGTTGATTCATCCCATTCATCTTCCCTTTTACAATTTGTCATACTTAATGTACGGCAATACTATTAATTAAAGATCACAAAAAGTATTAATCATTCATTTACTTTCCTCACAAATGCTAAAAAAAACATACAAAAAACCCGGCTTCCTTCTCACTTGAAGGTACCGAGTTTTTTGGGAAGCACCAGCTTATAACCGACGCCGCGAATGGATTCAATCTGTACAGACTGCTGACCAAGCTCCAGCTTCTTCCGAAGCGAGCTGACATGCACATCGACCGTACGCTGACCGCCGATATAATCGAAGCCCCATACAATATTCATCAGGTCATCCCGTGTAATCACCATACCTGGCCGCTGTACAAGGTAGAGCAGCACCTCGAACTCCTTCGGCCGCAGCGGAACCGTCTCCCCATTCAGCACAACCTCGTACTTCTCCGGATAAATCGACAGATCGCCAGCCGTTATAACCTTCTCGTTCGATTCAATCAGCGCTATGCCCTCGTCGTGCTGCGTCCGGCGAAGAACAGCAGATACGCGTGCAAGCAGCTCCGCCACACCAAACGGCTTCGTTATATAATCGTCAGCGCCGTGCTTCAGTCCTTGTACGACTTCTTCCTCCGCATTGCGAGCCGTCAGAATAATGATTGGCGTCCGTATGCCATGCTGCCGCAGACGGGTCAATATTTCGAAACCATTCATCCCTGGAAGCATGATATCAAGAATAATGAGATCGAAGCTGCGCTGAAGTGCAGCCTGCAGCCCTTCGCCACCATGATCGATGACTGTCGTCTCATAGCCTTCCTGCGTCAAGTTATACGACAACAAACGCGCCAACGTCGGTTCATCTTCTATGACCAGCACCTTATGAGACATGGAATCCTCCAACTCGCGTATTATCAACAATGAATTTAAGCGAAAGTTACAATTTTACAACTATTTTATCATGGTATCGTCAAGAATGGTCAATACTTTTCTTCCCATCTTCCTTACGGATGAATGACCGGAATCTCAATCGTAAATTTCGTACCGACTCCAACTTCACTCTCTACCACGATCGTACCGTTATGAAGCTCGACGAGATGCTTGACGATGGACAATCCGAGTCCAGTGCCTCCTGAACCACGCGAACGAGCTTTGTCCACTCGATAGAACCGTTCAAAAATTCGAGGCAGATCTTTCTTAGGAATACCGATGCCCGTATCTTTAATCACAATACGCATACGTTCATAGTCGTCCCGTGCTTCATCAGACAGCAGATGTGGGCTAATCGCTGCCGGCCATACAGGCTCCACCATTAGGGTAACTTTGCCGCCTTCTGGCGTATAGTTAATTCCGTTGGACAACAGGTTCATCACGATCTGGCGAAGACGATCCTCATCCGCTTCCACATAGATATCGCCTTCCGCCACAAGCTCGAGTCGAATGGACTTGCGAGCAGCCTCTGCTTCAAGCAATTGAACCGTCTTCACTGCGAACGAATGCAGCTCCACCGGGGAGAACATTAACGGTGCGCGCCGCGACTCGATCTGGGACAATTCCAGAATGTCACCAATAAGGCGATTAAGCCGTTCGCTCTCATCATAAATAATTTGCAGGAACGAACGCGTTGTCTCTTCATCCTTGACGGCACCGCCCAGCAAGGTCTCTGCGAAGCCTTTTACTGCTGCAACCGGCGTCTTCAGCTCATGGGATACGTTCGCAACGAACTCGCTGCGCATCCGCTCAAGCCGGCGAATCGCCGACACGTCCTGCAGCACTAGCAGGATGCCCACGAATTCATAATCCTGCATCACAGGCACGAGGTTTAGCTCCAGAAGCCGTTCCTCAGGATAATAGAATGTCATCTCCTCATGGATATACGACTGCTTCTCGAACGCTTCCCGAATGAGCGCCGTCAGCTCGTGCTGCTGTCTAGCATCTGAATAATGACGGCCGACTAGCTCGCGCGAGGTGAACCCGAGTATATCTTCCGCACGACGGCTAAGCAAGACGATATGACCTGTCACATCGATCATCACAATACCGTTGATCATATTATCAAGCACGCTCTCGAGCTGGCTTTCGTTCTGACGAATACGTTCCATCTGTACTTGCAGACTATCCGCCATTGCATTAATCGCGTAACCCAATTCACCGATTTCGTCCTGCTTCCTCACCGATACGCGAGCCTTGTAATCTTGACGCTGAATCCGCTTTGCAACCTTCGTGATCTGCTCGAGCGGGCGCGTCATGCCGCTTGCCACGCGATAACTGATAAACGCAGCAACGAGGAACAACACGAGCAGCCAGACGATAAGCGCCGTCCATAGATTCCGAATACTCTGCTCGACATCCGCCAGGCCCATTGCAAGACGAATGATATAAGGGCCTCGGTCAGTCTGCACCTGATACGCTACATACAGCATATTCTGATTCGTCGTATCGCTCATCCGAATGCTGCTGCCTATTTCACCCGACAGCGCCTTGGCAACCTCTTTGCGCGACTTATGATTGTCCATCGTACGCGGATCATGGTCCGAGTCGCCGATGACAACGCCGTCCATCCGGATCATCGTAACACGAGAATCAGCTGTCTTCTTCATATTATCAGCAAGCTGTGTATAGTACCGAAATTGGGCGGACAAGCTCTCGTCAGCAGGCAGCCACGCCATCCCCGCTGCAATGATGCGAATTTCCCGGACCATGCTCTCTTCCAGAGCTTGAATATGATTGCGTTTGAACATTTGAGCCATTAGAAGACCCGAAGCCAGCACAGATAGCCCGATGATGCCTATCATAATAAGCGTTAATCGTGAACGAAAGCTGTTCATCATTGTCAACTCCCTGTCGCTCAAGTCAGCATACGATCTCTATCGTACATGGATGAGCGAAGGATCGCTAGTATTGGATTTGTTAAGATTGTGTAAATCGGAGAAAGCTTCACTCCGCAGCTTGCAGCTTCTTACGCGGCAGCAAATAATGATGAAGCGTCGCCATCGGCTGTTGAATGAGAATCGACAAGACGACAGGTACAGCTGACAGCGGATCGAAGTAACCCATAGCCAGTACAATTCCAAGCGATATGTTGCGCATGCCGGAGGCATACGACACCGTCACGAGCAGCTCCCTGCTGCGGAATGGAAGCGAACCGAAGTATCCCAGCGCGTAACAGATGGCTACGAGCAAAATGCTGACAGGCACAAGACGGATCATGTCACTCTTTAACTGCTCTACATAAGGCGCAATCGCCGCAGCATTAAGCGCGACCACCGCGACGAAGCATAACTTCGAGATAGGGGAGGCAATATGCTGCACCTTGCGCTGAATATGCCCCTTCGACAGCTCGTACAGCATAACCCCGATAATCGTAGGAGCAACGATAATGAGCACGAGATCACGGATCATCCCGCCTGCATCGATATCCACGACAGCACCGAACATGAGCTTAATACCTGAAGGCACGACGATCGGGCTAATCGCAGAATCAATGACAACTAACGCCAGCATGAGGGCGATGCTTCCGCCAGACATGCCAACCCAGAGAACCGACGATACCCCCAGCGGAATAATGGCAAACAAGACAAGCCCGACTACATACGGCGAATGCGGACCGAATAATGCAGCGCCTATCCCATAAGCGATCAATGGAGCTGCGATATGCGTCAATACGAAGGTCCAACCAATAATGACGGGACGCCGCAGCACTTCACGGAGCTGTCCCAGGCCGCAGCCAATCGCCATCGTAAGCGTCACATAAGCGAATAAATAAGGGACTGCATCCACCATCGGACGCAGCACCGAGGAGAATAGAAACCCGATAATAAGCGATCCGGGAATCAGCAGGAACATCCATTTCTCAAACCAGCGACTAAAAGCCAACCTATTTCATCCCTCTCGCAGCAATTACGTCTCAGTATACTACGATTAGTAGGATGGAAAAAGCCCCGTGCAGCCGCAAAGGGCATGCAACGGAGCTTGTTGAACAGCTTTTTATATAAGCGGAAAATGGCAGGCTGCTTCCCTTCCCCCCGACAACGGCCGCAGCTCTGGTTCCTCCTGCATGCAGCGAGGACGAGCAATAGGGCAGCGGGTATGAAACCGGCAGCCGGACGGCGGGTTCGCCGGCGAAGGGACGTCGCCTTGCAGCATGATTCGCTCCCGCTGATCCCGTGGATCAGGCTTAGGCACTGCCGATAACAGCGCTGACGTATATGGATGCAGCGGCTGCTTGAACAGCTCATCCGCTGATGATACCTCTACCAATCGGCCCAAATACATGACGCCTACGCGATCCGAAATATGGCGTACAATATGAAGTCCATGGGCGATGAACAAATAGGTCAGCCCCAGCTCCCGTTGAAGCCTCATCAGCAAATTGACGATTTGCGATTGAACCGAGACATCGAGCGCAGACACGGCTTCATCGGCGACAACAAACGATGGACGAAGCGCAATGGCCCGTGCGATGCCAATCCGCTGCCGCTGTCCGCCGGAAAATTCATGCGGGTAATGGCCTCTTAATGAAGGATCAAGCCCTACCTTCTCCATCAAATCAACGACACGCGCATCGATGTCTCGGGAGGACAGCTTCGTGTGAACACGAAACGGTTCTCCGATAATATCACGGACGAGAAAACGCGGATTAAGCGAACCGAACGGATCTTGGAAAATAAGCTGCATCCGCCCACGCAGCTCGCGAAGCTCGCGCGGTTTACGCTCTCCGAGGCTGCTGCCTTCAAACCAAACCTCCCCTGCTGTTGCGGCTTGCAGCTGCAGCATTACACGCCCAAGCGTCGACTTGCCGCAGCCGGATTCGCCGACGAGTCCGAACGTTTCGCCGCGTGCAATCGCAAGCGATACCCGATCAACGGCTCGGACCGAGCCTACTGCTCGATTGAACAGCCCTTGCTTGATTGGAAAATGTTTGGACACGTTTCTTGCTTCAACTAAGGGGCTGCTTGCCGTCGCTAATAATGGCTTGTTAGCTGACGCTAAATCGCTTCCCATCATCTCTCCGCCTCCCCGTTGTCCCAATCCGGCGCTGCAGCGAACCCAGAAGCTCTATCGTCGTACAGCCAGCATGCTGCTTGCTGCTGCGGCCCAACCGCCATCATCGGCGGCGCCTCGCTCGTACATCGGGGCATTGCACGAGGACAGCGGGGATGAAATCGACAGCCCGCCGGGATCGCATGCAAGGCTGGCACATGCCCTTGAATCGTGTGAAGCTCGCTAAGCCGCTCGCCCTCCATGCTGGGCACCGATTGCATAAGGCCGACCGTATAAGGATGCGCAGGCTGATCAAACAGCGCTTCGACGGATCCCATCTCCACGACAACGCCAGCGTACATAACCGCAATCTGATCTGCCATACGGGCAGCTATGCCCATGTCATGCGTAATGAGCAGCATGGACATGCCGAGCTCTCGCTGAAGCTGCTGCAGCAAATCGAGCAATTGCGCTTGTACCGTTACGTCCAACGCAGTTGTCGGCTCATCTGCGATTAGCAGTTCCGGCCTGCAGGCAAGCGCGATCGCTATGACGACACGCTGGCACATGCCGCCGGACAGCTCGTGCGGGTACTGTCTCGCACGTGTCTCCGGGTCGGGAATGCCCACCATTCGCAGCAGATCAACCGCCATCACCTTCGCTTCCGATTTGCGCTTCCGCTGATGCAGCCGGATGCTCTCGGCAATCTGATCGCCGACCGTAAATACTGGATTGAGCGCAGACATGGGCTCTTGGAAGATCATCGCCATCTGATTGCCGCGAATGCGAATCATCTGCCGCTGCGTCTGCTCCGTCAGCTCATTTCCGGCAAGTCGGATACTTCCTTCGAGAATACGCCCGCCTGCGAATTCTAGCAGCCGCATAATGGCAAGCGACGTAACGCTCTTACCGCTGCCTGATTCCCCTACAAGACACAACGTCTGTCCTCTATCGATCGACAGCGATACGCAGTCAATCGCCTTCACCGTTCCGTTGTCTGTTGCAAAGCCTGCCGTTAAGTCTTTGATCGTAAGAAGCGGCTCCATGCTCTCCACCCCCTTCGTTCAACCACTCTCTGCTTCCGAGGATCAAGCGCATCACGAATGCCGTCGCCAACGAAATTGACAGCTAGCACAACCATCAGAATGCACAAACCTGGATAGAGCGCCTGCAGCGGATCGATCAGCATGAACTCCTGTGCATTGCTGAGCATCAGCCCCCAGCTTGTAGCCGGAGCTTGAATGCCTAGGCCAAGATAAGATAAAGCGGACTCGCTCAGAATAGCGCCTCCAACCATTAATGTCGCTGTTACGATAATCGGCACCGTCGCGTTGCGAAGCAAATGACGGACAATAATGCCGGTATTCGAGACGCCAATCGCCCGTGCTGCCTCCACATACTGCATCTCTCTCAATTGAAGGAATGTTCCTCGAACAAGCCGCGCGACACCCATCCAGCTCGTGAAGGCGAGCACAAGAATCATGTAGCTGAACTTAGAGCCGAATATTGCAAGGATCAGGATATTAAGAAACAACAAAGGAACCGCGTTCATCACATCCACGAAGCGCATGAGAATTACATCAATCCAGCCTCCGAAGTAACCCGAGATGGAGCCAACTAGCGTGCCGATCAAGACGGAGACGAAAGCAACGGCGAAACCGACGGACAGCGATACTCGGCCGCTGTAGAGCAGCCGTGACCAAATATCGCGGCCGAGCTCATCGGTCCCCAGCAGGTGGTTGCCAGTCCCTGGCGGCGCATCTGCCAGAAGCAAATCGATTCTAGCCGGGTCATACGGGGCGATATAGGGAGCCAACGCCGTCAGCCCAATGAACAGAAGGAGTACGATTAACCCTGCAACCGCATATGGATTACGTCTGAACTTACTCATCCCTGTCCGCCATAATCCGGGCGGGCGCTGCGGCAGCTTACTTGTTGGGAGCACGCTTGATTGAGATTTGGATACGGCGGCTCCTTCGCTCCCGCCGCCCCAGCTTGGCTCTGCTGCGGCAGCAAGCTGCTCCTGTGTTATCGCTTCATTCATGCAGCCGTCCCTCCTTTGCGCCCAAGCTGTACGCGAGGATCGACAAGCGCATAAAGCAGATCGGCGACGAAATTGCCAATAACAACAAGCACGGCCGTCACTATCGTTATTGCCATTAGCACGGAGTACTCCCGCGCTAATGCCATTTCGACGAACAGCCGGCCCATGCCCGGCCAGTTGAACACATTTTCTGTCAGAGCCGCTCCGCTTACGAGAATAGGAAGATCAAGACCGATAATGGTAATGATCGGAATAAGCGCATTGCGCAGCCCATGACGATAAATAACACGGCTTTCCCTCACACCCTTAGCGCGAGCTGTTCGAATGTAGTCCTGTTCCAGCACCTCCAGCATGCTCGTACGGGCATATTTGACATACCCCGCCAAGAATCCAAGCGTCAACACTGAAACAGGCAATATGAGATGAAGCAGCAGATCGCCCAATTGCCCTTCCTTATCAATCGTCCACATGTCGGACAACGGCAGCCAGTTCAACTTCAACGCGAACAGCTCCTGCAGCAGAATACCGAACCAGAACGTCGGCATCGCGAATCCGACATAGGAGATGAACGACGCTGTCTGGTCGGACCAGCCGTAAGCCTTCGTACTGTTATAAATCCCCCAAGGAATCGCAATCAGCAGCGATAGCAGCCAAGACGTACCCATTAGCACCATCGTATGCCCGACAGTCGGCCACAGAATCTGACCTACTGGCAGATGATTCTTGAACGTATAACCAAGGTCGCCTTGCAGAAGGCCGCCCAGCCATTTCACATACTGCAAGGGGAGAGGGCGATCCAAGCCGAGATTATGCGCCTGCACCTTCGCTGCTTCCTGCGACAGGCCGGGGGAGAGGAAGATTTGGGTCGGTCCGCCCGGCGCGGCATGTATGAGTCCGAATGTAACAATCGAGATGAGAAACATAACGATCAAGGATTGAATGAAGCGCCTAACCAAATACTCGGTCATATCGCCGCCTCCCAGCAGTATGAGTACGGTAAATCATAACTCCTTACTTGGTATCAACCCACCATTTGTTAATATGGAAGAAGTATCCGTACGGAAGCGTCGGCTCTGGCGCATCCTCCTCCGCGTAATTGATCTTTGGTCCAAGTCCTTCCGGCAAACCGTATTGGTACATGAACACGTAAGGCAGGTCGGTCGATATTTCCTTCCCGATTTCGGCATAGATTTGTTTACGCGCATTCTGTTCAACCGTCGAATACCCGTCAGTCCACAGCTGATCCAGCTTCTCATTCTTATACCAGCCAGAGTTCTGGCCATTCGGCGGGTAGTATTTGGACGAGAAGATCGATTCACTATCCGGATCCGGATTATTAAGCGACCATGACAGCAGCACCGCTTCATATTTGCCCGGCGTCAGATTTTGTTCCACCCATGCCGAGAAATCAATGGCTTTCGGTGTCATTTCGATTCCGACGTCCTTCAAGTTCTGCTGCATGACGGCCGCAACCTGCTCGCGTCGGCTGTTGCCCGCATTGTATTGAAGCTCAAATGCAAACCGATGACCATCTTTGACGAGAATGCCGTCTTTGCCAGCTACCCAGCCGTCTTCAGCAAGCAGCTTCTTCGCCTGTTCCGCATCATAATTGTAGTTCACGACCGCATCGCCTGGGTCAGCCCATGAGCCCGGCAGGAAAGGCGCATTCATCAGCTTGCCGGTTCCTTTGAGCACGTTGTCCACCATACCTTGACGATTGAGGGCATAAGCGATTGCTTGTCTAGACTTCTGTGAGGAGAACGGAATGAACTTATCCTTGAAGTTGTCCGCATTAAAGTTAAAACCGATGTATTCATACAACGGTCCTGGCTCCAACACGACATTAATATCACTCTTCTTCTTAACGGCTTCCACCTGTGTTACTGGAATGGCCTGCGTCAGATCAACGTCACCCTTGATCAGCGCTTGAACCTCGGTATTCTGATCGGCGTATATTTTGAAAATAACCTTCGCAATATGCGGCTTCGGTCCCCAGTAGTTCGGATCGGCCTCTAACGTCAGGTTCTGCGCCTGTTTCCATTCGGTCCACTTCCATGGGCCGTTCGTGATTGTCTGCGCCGGATCAGTGCCGTATGGATGCTTGAGCAGCTCCTCCGGCTTCACATCCTTCAGCACATGAGCAGGTACGATTGCACTCGCGATAACATATTGGAATGGCGCGTATATCTGCTTTAGTGTAACTCGTACCGTATGGTCATCTACTTTCTCGATCGTATCCACTTTGTCGAATTGGCTAATGCCGGGCGAGGCTACGTTCGGATCGCGAATCGCATTGAAGGTGAATACGACATCGTCAGCCGTTACAGGCTGTCCGTCGCTCCACTTCGCTGTTGTTTTCAGCTTTATCGTATACGTTTTTCCATCGGCCGATATTTCAAGCTTCTCAGACGCGAGCGACCAAGGCTCAGCTGTCACATTGCCCTGCCGGTCTAAATCATACAAGTTAGCAAACATGAAGAAGGCGGCATCACCAGAAGAAGTATCCTGAATAAACAATGGATTTGCAGAGACGATGTCCGAGAATGAACTGATTGTGAGCGTGCCACCATCGGTTGGCGTACCTTCCACCACCGCGGTTTCAGCGTCAGACGACTTGTCGCCTGCGGGCTCAGTCTGAGCCGGCGTATCTGTCTTGTCGACATCGGGCTCGTTTGAACTAGACCCGCTGCAGCCTGCCACCAGCACTCCTAACAGCAACACGGACAATGACAACATTAACCACTTTTTCACCGTATCACCTATCCCTCTCGTTTGGACGACGTCCCCTCGCCGCCTTGTTTTTGTCTTTATGTAAATGGGGTTGTCTAGTTAAGCCGTATTGTATCACCGATATTTTTATTTGAAAATGAATATAGTCACAATTTTCAGAATATTGAATCTTTTAAACTAGAACTGCTTTTTGAATCCGCTACCATTATACCATTCCCCATATAATCCCATATCCACTTGTAATTTCGTCAACGATTCGGTAACGTAGATGATAAATATCAGAAATGCGAGAGGAGTCATCAAGCATGAGCAATAAGCCACACACGAGTGAATATGCAGCCGTCTTCAGCAAGTACATTGATCTGGTACCTGAGGGGGATCTCGTATCGATTCTGGTCGAACAATCGGAGCAGCTCGTGCAGCTGTTGAGCGGAGTCAGCGAAGAGCAGTCCCATTATCGGTATGATGAGGGCAAATGGAGCATCCGTGAAGTTCTCGGGCACATCATCGACAATGAGCGTGTCTGGACCTATCGTCTCCTTCGCATCGCACGGGGTGATCAGATGTCCTTCCCAAGCTACAATGAGAACCAATTCATCCAGCATGCCCGCTTCGACGAAATCCCGCTTAGCGAGCTTCTGGACGAGTTCGTTGCCTTGCGCAAGTCTGCGGTTTATTTGCTGAAAGGCTTGCCGGCGGAAGCATGGGATCGTGCCGGCACGCTGTACGACCATCCGCTTACCACTCGAGCGGCTGCGGCTGTTGTTGCTGGACATGAAAAGCACCACTGCAACATTATTAGGGATCGGTACCTGCCTAAGCTGTAAGCATATTTAGGTATTGACCGGTTCCCAATAATAGGAATATAATAGCTTCTAACTTCATTCATGCATTATGCCGATGACGAGCATCCAACTCTGAGGCGTTTTCGTCAAGAAGGCTGCGCAGTTAGTGCATTCTATCCTAAGTTAACCGGGCCCGCCCGTTATTGCGGATCAAAGATGGAGAACGATTGGCCGTTCTCCGAATTTGGGTGGCACCGCGAGCAAGCGCTCCTCGTCCCAATCATGGGATAAGGAGCGCTTTTTTTGTATACTTAAACGAATTCAGGAGGAATGCACAAGTGACGACAAGACTGTACAATTTCAATCCCGGACCAGCGGCGCTGCCGTTAGAGGTACTGGAGCAAGCGAAGGAAACGACGGTGCAATACGGAGGACGAGGAATCTCCATTATGGAGATGTCCCATCGGAGTAAACCCGTTGAACGGCTGGTGGAGGAAACGGAACAGCTGCTTCTTGAGCTTGCTGGGCTGCCGCAGAACGATTATCGTGCGCTGTTTATGGGCGGTGGAGCTAGTACTCAGTTCGCGATGCTGCCGCTTAATTTTCTATCGGATGGCAAGGGGGCAGACTATATTTTATCCGGCAGCTTCTCGGAGAAAGCACTTCAAGAGGCGCAATATATCGGCCAGACCCGGATTGCCGCAAGCTCACAAGCAGAGCAATGGAGGCGTACGCCGGATGTAAGCAGCCTGAGCATTCAACCGAATGCCGCATACGTGCATATGACAACTAACAATACGATTGAAGGCTCGCGATTCAACACGTTCCCAAACACTGGTGACGTCCCGCTTATCGCAGATATGACAAGCGATTTGCTTAGCCGGGATATCGATTACAGCCGGTTCTCGATGATTTATGCCGGGGCTCAGAAAAATCTCGGTCCTGCCGGCATTACGGCCGTTATCATCCACCGGAAAATGCTGGACCACTGCTCGAAGCAGATCCCGCTCATTTGGCGGTACGCCACTTATGCAAGCAACGATTCGCTGTATAACACACCGCCCGTGCACGCACTCTACTTGACGAATCTTGTGCTCCAGTGGACCAAGACGCAGGGCGGCGTTCAGCAGCTCGAGACGGTCAACCGCGATAAAGCTGCGCTCATCTATGATGTAATCGACCGGAGCGAAGGATTCTACGAGGGCATCATCGCAAAGAACGACCGCTCAGATATGAATATCACTTGGCGGCTGGCTAGCAAGGAGCTGGAGCAGCTGTTCGTGCAAGAATCGGAGCAGCAAGGCTTCGAGGGACTCGCTGGACACCGCAGCGTCGGCGGCATCCGAGCATCGGCGTATAACGCTGTTCCGCGCGCAGCTTGCCAGGCGCTTGCTGAATTCATGGCTGACTTTCAGCGGAGAAAGGGGTGATCCCCCTATTCGAACCCCAGAATTAGGTAATGTCCCTGCGGGACGGGCGGTTTCTCAGGGACAACCCCTCCCAAACCCTCAGGGACAACCTCTCGAATTTACTGAGACAACCTCTTCCAAACCCTCAGGATACAACCCCACCCAAACCCTCCCCTTCAAAGGGGAGGGTTCCAAAGGGCATCTGCCCTCTGGACTCCCTGAAGGACTGGTCTAGATACGACGAGAAGGCGCGGTGAAGTTGGCTGGGTATAGGTACGTCCGCACGTATGCACACATTTCGATGCTCCCTTGTTTGTGCGTGCTGGTGCTCGCTTTCGTCCCTGCGGGACACGCTCTACGTTTGGTGCACCTGCCGTGTCATCCCTTCGGGATTCTAGACCGCAATAGGTGTTGTCCCTGCAGGACAGGCAGTACCCTCGTGCGCTAACGATTGCCATTGTGGCTATTAGGCTAAAGAGAGCGGATTTCTACCTATAACGGTTGCCATTGTGGCTATTCAAGTTAATTTGCCTCTCTGCGGGTGGAAATCGCCCATATAAGTTCAAATACAACCGTTACAATTCGAAAACTGGGCATTTGCGGAAAATAAGCATTTTAGCAACCATTAGCGTGACAGCCTCCATCAGCACTACAGTATCCATCAACACTGCATCATCCAGCAACACTGCATCATCCAGCAACACTACTGCATCTATCAGCGTTACAGCATCCCTCAGCACTACATCACCCGTTAGCGGACGAACCATCAGTCGACAACCGCAAAAAAAGCAGGACAGATGAGCATCTGCCTGCTTCGTTGTACCTGCTTATATGACATTATAATTGCTTATTTGAACACGGGTGCCTTGAATTGCTCCAGCTTCTCGCGCGAGGATTGTTCAACTTCCGCGTGGAGGCTGTTGCCGTGCGAGTCCATCGTGACGATCGCCGCGAAGCCTTCTGTTTGCAGATGCCACATGGCTTCTGGAATGCCGAACTCCTTCAGGAAGTGAACGTCGTTCACCTTCTTGAAGCATTCTGCATAGTATTGCGCTGCGCCGCCGATTGCGTTTAAGTAAACGCCGCCGTGCTCTTGAAGCGCCTTAAGCGTCTTCGCGCCCATGCCGCCTTTACCGATAACAGCACGGATACCGAACTTCTTCATGACGTCGCCTTGGTAAGGCTCCTCGCGAATACTCGTCGTTGGTCCCGCCGCTTTCACATGCCAGCCGTTGTCGTCCTTCAGCATAACAGGTCCGCAGTGGTAGATGACCGCGCCATTCAGATCGATCGGGGAATCGTTGTCGATCAGATAGCTGTGCAGCGCATCGCGGCCGGTGTGCATTTCGCCATCGAGAATAACGATATCGCCAACGCGAAGCTCACGCACCTGCTCCTCTGTCAGCGGCATCGTCAGACGGAATTCTCTGCGCTCGCTCACTTCTGTCGCTGCAGCTTCCGCTGCTTCGCCCGCAGCCGCACTTGCGTTCATTGGCAGCTCGGAGCCCTGCGGGTAGATCCATTCCTTCAGCTCGCCCGTAGCTGCATCAAGCAGTACGCCTTGACGGCGGAACGCCCAGCAATTGTACGCAACGGAGACGAAGAAGCTTGCTGGCAGACGGTTCATCACGCCAACTTTACAGCCGAGCAGCGTTACTGCGCCGCCGAAGCCCATCGTGCCGATGCCAAGCTTGTTCGCATTGTCCATGACATACTCTTCAAGCTTGCGAAGATCCTCGTTCGGGTTCGTGTCATCGACCCGACGGAACAGCTGTTGCTTCGCCAGCTCGTAGCCTGTCGTGCGGTCGCCGCCAATGCCTACGCCGATAAAGCCCGCGCTGCAGCCTTGGCCTTGCGCTTGATAGATCGCGTGCATAATGCACTTACGGATACCGTCGAGGTCACGGCCAGCTTTGCCAAGACCTTCGATCTCCATTGGAAGGCTGTATTGAATGTTCTTATTCTCGCAGCCGCCGCCCTTCAGAATAAGGCGAACATCAACGTCTTCCTTTTCCCATTGTTCAAAATGAATCACCGGCGTGCCCGGTCCAAGATTGTCACCCGTATTCGCGCCTGTCAGCGAATCAACCGAGTTCGTGCGGAGCTTGCCATCCTTCGTTGCGCGTGCAATCGCATTGCGGATCGCCGCCTTCATGACGATCTGATTCGCGCCTACTGGCGTGTGCACAACGAACGTAGGCATCCCTGTGTCTTGGCAAATCGGCGACACGTTGCATTCCGCCATCTCGATATTGGTCGCAATCGTCGACAAAGACAAGCCGGCGCGCGTTGCGCGGTCCTCTGCCTCCTGCGCTGCTTTGATCGCGACGCGAACGTCGCCTGGTAGATTCGTAGACGTCTCGACAATTAATTGGTATACGCTATCTTCAAAATGCTGCATATCGTATGATTGCTCCTCTCTAGTCGCTTAAACCACTAAGCTTTATAATAGCATAGATGGACAACGACGGGTACGAGCGGATCAGCGAGATATTTGAAGAAATGAAGGGACTGAGCCAGCATGGAGAGCGATTTTTTTGCTTATATGTACCGATTGAAATATATTGAGCGCTGGAGTCTCATGCGCAACACAACGAAGGAGAGTGTGGCGGAGCATTCTTTCCACGTTGGATTGCTCGCCCACATGCTGTGTGAGATCGGCAATGCCATCTTCGGACGATCGCTGAACGCCGACCGCGCAGCTGCAATGGCATTGTTTCACGACGCAACCGAAGTGTTCACCGGCGACATTCCAACACCGGTCAAGCATCATAATCCGAAGATGCTCGCCAGCTTCCGCGAGATCGAAGCAATGGCTGCGGAGCGGCTGCACAGTATGGTGCCACAGCCTCTACGCAGTGCCTATGCCTCGCTGCTTGGCATCCATGACGACAGCAATCCGCCATCGGAAGCCGAGCGGGAGCTGCATTCGATGCTCAAAGCAGCCGACCTGCTCGATGCTTATCTTAAATGTGTATCCGAGGTCGCATCGGGCAACCGGGAATTTGCAGTCGCCAAGATGGAGATTGAGCAGAAGCTTGCGCAGCTCGCTATGCTCGAGGTCGATTGGTTCCTTGACCACTTAGCGCCTGGACTTGGCCGAACATTGGATGAGCTAAGCCGAGATCGCGAGTAGTTTCCCTTGTGCAGCAAGCCCAGAGCCAGAGCCATCCAGCACATCCAGCATCATTCAAGGCTCCACCAGCCATGCCAATGGTTTAAATATTGCAAGCAGCAGCCGCGTTGGACCGGGCGTATGCTGCAGGTTCAGAGCAGACATTCCCCATCCGAGAAGCAGAAGACAGATGAAGGCCGCTCGATCTTGGAGCGGCTTTCTTCGCATTTTCGGCCATTCCAACACGGCTGTCACAATAACCGATATTGTAACGCCGATCCAGAAACTATACCTCATTACTCGATTACCTCTTCCTTCCGCATGCCGCCAGGTGCTTGAATTAGTCCTAAGCGAGTGATATGTGCCGTTATGTCCGTCTTTACTTCCACTTGCGGGAAGCGCTGATCCCAGTTCTTCTTCTCTCGCTCCCACAGCCTCGGATATTTGCGATGATATGCGTCGGCGAAATCAAAGATGTCCGCGTTGAACTTATGCTGCGCTTGATGCAGACATAACTCGATCCGTCTTCTGACAGCCTCCTCGAATGCTTTATCCATTTCTGAAAGTATGGAAGGCTCAGTAGGGTTATAGGCTGTCTCATTTTGCACCATATCGCCTTCAACATGCGCTTTGACCGTCATAATCCACTTATCGCCGCGGATCGATGGCACCAGCTTTATTCTTGCTCGAACCGGTTTAAGGGAGATGAACTTTTCTGTACTGCCCTTCATTCCGAAAGTTACCGTATATTCCCCGACTGCATCGGTAATCCACATCATTCCACGCATAATCTTCTCCGACATGGCTCCGATCATGCGATCATCCTTCATGATCGCACTGCCGGATATGTAAGCAATGGTCTGCCGCGGCTCTGCCGATTTGCTGCTCGGCAAAATATGAATATAAGGAATCGCGAAGGCTCTCGATTCATTAATCAGCTTAATGCTCAGCTGCTCGAGCGTAAGCTTGAAGCCAAGGTCCATATTCGATATTTCGCGAAGCGCCTCTGCAGAAGTACGTTCAAGCGGAGGAAACAGCTCAAGCGTATCCGCCGCCTTCCCTTCACTTACGAAAACATAGGATCGTTCGCGCGGCTGCGGATGGCGTGTCAGAAAATCAATGGATTCTTGTATCCCTTGCTTGGCTACCTCATGACTGAATATGAATATTTTGCACTGACCCCAGAATAACTTTCTTGGCAATTCTCTCTGCAGCTTGGCTAGCGCATCTGCGATGTCAATACCTGTTGCATGTCGAACAGCAGTCTCCCTATTCGTACCGCCACCGCCTCCGCCCGTTCCGCCAACACCGCTCTGACTTCGTGGCAGTTGAAACTGGACCGTTGTATCGATTTGGTTATTCTCCCCTGCATCGAGTGCCAGAGCAGTGACCAGAGCCAAGTCGTTAAGCTCGACTCGGTCCCAACAGCCGGTCAGCATGACCATTACAAAGGCAAGCGAGGAAGCGATAATAAGACATCTGGACATCATCCGTTTACGCCTCCTTGGTTCGTCCCCTTTCGACCGGTCAACCATGCAATAAGGAGCAGCAGCAGTGGAATGGCAATCATAAATAAGGGGATTTCGAACACACCAACCTTCTTAATCAAAATATTGAGAGTCGCGGTGTTAGGCAAATCCCATAGGCTGAATATGGAAGCCAGAATAGCGATCGGGAATGCAAGAGACCGATAATCCGATACGCCGAAACATTGACTGAAGGATGTGACCGTCGCATACAGATACACGCCAAGCTTCACGAAATTACCCAGCACCCACATCGCGAGCAGCATCGCCTCTAGATTCTCAAAAAATCCTCCAGCGCTCATGTAGCGAAACGCTACCAATATAGGATACAATTTGTTGCTTGTATCGGGTCCCAGCAAGAATAAGACGCCAAGATCAACCAGTGCCATGCTGATTACAATCAGGCCCAAAACCATATACAACCAACGCTTGGCTTTGTTCTGATCGTTAATAAAGGGTAGAAAATACGTCATAAGGAATAGCTCGCTAACCCAGGCCTGAGGAACGGCCTCTGCCTTCAAGACTGGAACGAAGCCTTGGCTCAGCATAGGAAATATATACATCCAGTTCAGGTCCGGTATCAGCAGCAGCAGAAATAGAAACGGCATGATGAATAGAGTGGTAAAAATAACAGCACTCCTTGCCAGTACGCTGACACCACCCCGTACCGCACAGGCAGCCAAGAAAAACAGCGAGCAGCTGATGAACATCAAAGGCGTGTCAAACAGAAAGCTGCTCTTGACGAATTCGGCATATTCTCTGGAAATGACGCCTGTCAGATGAAGCAAATAAATAAAATAAAGCAAGCCGACCAGCTTGCCAAGCCATTTGCCGATAATACGCTGACTGCTCTCGATAATCGTCATACCAGGAAAACGCTTGTGAAGGCTTGTCGCAAGGACAATGCTGATTACGCCTGGAATGATGACAAGGATGCTGGACATCCAGAAGTCATATGGAGCATACAAAGCTCCCATCGCCGGAAGCACGAGGAAGCCGGTTGCCATAACAGTCGGATAGAGCATGAAGGATAGTTGAATCGGTAATATCGTCTCTTTGTCCTGCACCATTATCCCCCCCGCTGTTCAAGAATGATTAGCTTCCGCCCTCCTGCTTATTCCCCGTCGTCTGATTCACGGGCTGCCGATGCGATAAGGGCTGGTCATCGTATAATTGAGGCCTAGTATCGAGGGCCCACCAAGGTGCTCGAATGAGTATATCCTTCATCTCACTGAACTTAGGTGTGGCAACGGTCTGGAGAAACGGCATGCCGAACGATTTGAGCGCGCACAAGTGCAGGACAATGGCGATAATCCCCATCATAATGCCGAGCAGTCCTAATGTACCTGCCAGAATAATAAGCGGAAAACGCAGCATCCGTATAGCAATGCCCGTTACATAACGAGGAATCATGAAAGAAGCGATCCCTGTAATTGCAACGACGATAACCATCGGCGCAGATACAAGTCCAGCTTGAACAGCAGCCTGTCCGATGACAAGCGCACCAACGATACTGACAGCTGCACCAACCTGCTTCGGTAGTCTCAAGCCTGCTTCTCGCAGCGCCTCGAATGTCACTTCCATCATGAGCGCCTCGAAAAGAGCCGGGAACGGTACAGGCTCACGTGCGGTTGCCATGCTGCTTAGCAATGCTCCGGGTACCATCTCTTGATGAAAGGTCAGCAATGCTACATATAGGGATGGCAGAAGGAGTGACATAACGGCAAAGAAATAGCGAAGCCAACGGATGACCGTGCTTACCCAGAATCGTTGATAGTAATCTTCGGGAGATTGCAGCAGCGTAAATAAGGAGATCGGCGCGATCAAAGCATAAGGACTGCCCTCCGTAAGAATGGCCACCCTTGCTTCCAGCAGCGACGAACAGACAACATCAGGTCTTTCTGTACTTAGCAGCTGGGGAAATGGCGAACGCGGCGTATCCTCGATCATTTCTTCGATGTAGCCGCTCTCGAGTATGCCATCGATTTCAATGCGGCTCAGCCTTGCTCGGACCTCCTGCAGCAGCGTCGGGCTTGCCAGTCCTTCGATATAAGCGATGACGACCTTGGTCTGGGTATATTCGCCCAGCGTAACCGTCTCTAGCTTCAGCAGCGGGCTTTTGATAATTCGCCGAAGCAGCGAAGTATTGACGCGAAGTGTTTCAGTGAACCCTTCTCGTGGTCCTCGAATGGTCGATTCTGCTGCCGGTTCTTCGATCTGTCGCTGCTCCCATTTAGACAAGCCACAGGCCAGTCCAACCGCCTCTTGATCGCGCAGCAGAATTGGCATGCCATTCGAGATCGCACCTATGCATTCCGCCATTGTACTTACTCTTTTTTTGTCCGATACACTTATTCGCTTCTCAGCCAACTGGAGCAGATTAGCTTCTTCCGCATTCTCTTCATTCATGAGAGGCGTTATGATAAACTTCTCAATCCCGCTCGCATCGGATAAACCATCAATATAGATGACTGCAGCCTCAATTCGGCCGCCGATCGCGAACTTGCGTACAATGAGATCCGAACAGCTGGTATAAATCGCCCGAAGCCGTTCGAGGTTGACCATGAGCGCAAGCTCCAGCGGCTGTTTCTCCTCTTCCGACAGCTCACGGCGGGTCCGCGGAGAGCGAACAGCCGAGACCTTGGCGTTATATCGAGTTCGCATGCTCCACGCCTCCTTTACAGTCGGATATGACATAGCTGCTTCCATTTTATAGAATGTTCCATTGCGCACTTATTATGCAAAATTTACAAGGACCCATTCGGCGCAGCACTAAAAAAGACTGAGCCGACGATTGATTTCGTCTGCTCAGCCTTACTTGCCTGTAATGCCTTTCCCTCCTGTTCAAAGAAGGTTATTCTGGCTCTCCTGTTTCACGCAGCTTCCGCATCGAATCCCGAACCGCCGCGTAGAACGGCCGCCATGCAGGAAGCGCATCCACCGGCCCAGGCGCATCCTCGAATGCAGCATCCTGCGCAGATGGATCATCCGGTTGTATCGTTGTCAGCTTCTGTTCCTGTTCTTGTTGCTGCTTATCTTCTGAACGTTCGATAGGTTTCGCCTCCTGCCTGTAGAGTTCATCCGCAACATGACGGTCTATTACCGTCCGAACCGATCCTTCCGAAGGGCAAACAGCTCACGCAGCTCATCGGTCGACATCTCCGTCACCCACTGCTCCGTCTGACTGACAATCTGGTCGTTGAGCGTCTGCTTGCGATCGATCATTTGGTCAATCCGTTCCTCCAGCGTACCAAGCGTCACGAACTTGTGTACCTGCACCTTCTTCGTCTGACCGATCCGGAATGCGCGGTCCGTTGCTTGATTCTCCACCGCCGGATTCCACCAGCGGTCGAAATGGAACACATGGTTCGCAGCAGTCAGATTAAGCCCCGTACCGCCAGCCTTCAGCGACAGCACGAACGCACAGCCTGGCTCCGACGAATCCTTGAACCGCTCGATCATCGCATCGCGCTGCGCCTTCGGCACGCCGCCATGCAAATACGGCACTGGCATACCCGTACGCTCTTCCAGCAAACGCTTGAGCATCATGCCCATATCGACAAACTGGGTAAAAATAAGGCAGCGCTCGCCTTCAGCCGCGATTTCCTCTACCATCTCCAGCAACCGAGTCGTCTTGTTCGACCGCTCCGGATCCCATTCTGAGCCTGTTACCCCGTCGCCCAGCAGCAGCTGCGGATGATCGCATAGCTGCTTCAGCTTCGTCAATGCGGACAGAATACGTCCGCGTCGTTTCATCGGACCGTCTTTGTCCAGATTGTCCAGCAGATCTGATACGATGTTCTCATACATCGCACCTTGCTCCGCGGTAAGCGATACGAACATCTTCGCTTCGCTCTTATCCGGCAGCGAATCAATGATGGTTGGGTCGCTCTTCACCCGCCGCAGCATGAAAGGCCGCGTCCATCGCTGTAATCCAGCGATCGCCTCCGCGTCGCGCGTCCGTTCGATCGGTGCGATGACATGCTGGCGGAACTCGCTCAGCCTGCCCAGATAACCGGGACTTATGAAGTCGAAGATGGACCACAGCTCCGTCAGTCGGTTCTCCATCGGTGTGCCGGTCATCGCAATGCGATGGTAGGCATGCAGGCGGCGGATCGACGCGGACTGCTTCGTATTCACATTTTTAATATTTTGCGCTTCGTCAAGACAAAGCACGTTCCATTCGATCTGACCAAGTTCATCCTCATCCAACGGAACCAGCGAATAGGATGTAATAACAAGATCAGCCTCTTTAGCCGCTGCTTCGAACGCTGACCCTTTATCTCGCTTAGGGCCATAGTGCAGCATAACGCGCAAATCCGGTGCGAAGCGTTCGAGCTCTTTCTCCCAGTTGCCGATAACCGATGTCGGACAGACGAGCAGCGATGGTCCGCCGCGTCCGGTGCCCTCCTCGAATTTCTGCTTCACGCTAAGCAGATATGCCGTAAACTGAACGGTTTTACCAAGTCCCATGTCATCCGCCAGAATCGCGCCAAGCCCGAATCTTCGAAGAAATGCAAGCCACGACACGCCTTGATGCTGATAAGGACGAAGCTCACCGTGGAATGTCTGCGGAATTTCGACGCTCGGAACGCCATTCGTCTGCTGCAGCTGCTCCAGCCACTTGGACAGATGGCTGTTCAGCTCGACTTCCGCAGCCAACGAGATACCGTCATCCTCATCACCGTCTGTGATCGGCGACGTGCCGCGCAGATGCATCTCCAGCACGTCTCGCAGCGTCAATCCTTTGCGTTTGCCGACCTGCTTCATCCACTTCTTGATCCGATCTACATCGGCAGGCTCGAGGTGAACCCATTCCCCTCCGACACGCAGCAGCCTGCGGTTATCTGCTGCGAGCTTCATAAACTCCGCCTCAGATAGATCAAGATTGCCAACCGCAAGCTTCCAATCGAACTGGACTAACTCATTCAAGCCAAACATCGGCTGCTCAGCCGATCCGACGGATGACTTCATCTTCGCCTTCAGACGGAATTTGCGGGAGCGTACCGTCTCCCACCACGATGGCAGCAGCACCGGACAACCCGACTGCAGCAGCTTCAAGCTTATTGATTCCAGGAAGGTGTAAGCTTCGTTATCTGTCAGCTCTGAATGAAGGCGTCCATCGCTATCGATCAGCTCGGGGGCAGTCGTCTGCCATTTGCGATGCTCGCGGTCAAGCCGCTCCTCCAACAATGGCAGCCATTCCTCAGGAAGCTGCTCCTCGGTGTTGATTGGCACAAAATGACCCGCTCCCAGCTCCGCAAGCGGAATCCACGGTCCTCCATCCCGATGCTGAACAGCTGGGCGGAGCCGCCAGCTTTGCTCTTCATCAGGCTCAGTCAGCTGCAATGCCGTACGGAACGGAAACAGGTCCTTCCGTATGCCTGCCGCCACAAGCCAGTCCTCTTCATCGGCGGCGCCGCCTCGCAGTACGGCTGAACCAATGCCCGACAGCGTCGAATGCCACGCGGCAGATACAGCCGAATCCGTGTCTATCAAGCTGTTCACAGCTGTCGTTAGCCATTCATCTATTGCACCTGGCTGCCCCGCTTCATCCCATTGTTGTTGAATTTGGTGCAGTCTAGCAGCTGCTTCAGGCTCTGAAGCTGGCGCATCCGGACGCCATGCCGGTCTCTCTGCTGTCCAGCGTACGCCATCGGGTACGAACCAGCCGTTCTGCAGCGAGTCCCACAGCCATACGGCAGTATCTCGCACGCGCTCCCCTTCAGGGGTCCAACCATAATGCAGCATCCGAACCGGCTTCGGCAGCGACAAATATTCAACTGCAAGCAGAGGCGGCAGCACGATCATCGTACGGCCGAACGCTTCCTTCTTCTCGATGTCTGAGCCATACCACGAAGGCGCATGCCAGGCGAAGAGCAGCCGTTTAAGCCTGCCGGCATAGCCATTATTCTGACGCTCCTCCATCACATACACGCCTTCGCCAGAAGCCCAGCGGGCATCCAATATGAGCGGTTGATTCTTATCTAATCCTCTCATGGGCGTATATTTCCTTTCGCCATTTCTTCCTGCAGCGCACGCAGACGGTGATACTTATCATGAAGCGACTGCACGTATCGGCTCCAATGCTGATCCCGTTTCAGCGTCTTATACAGCTTTTCCAGCTTCTTCATTAGCTTGACGGCTTGTTTATAGCCTTGCCGGTTACGTGCCTGAATCGCATCATCAATCGCTTGATGGTAAATCGGGAGCAGCGACTGCGGCGATGATTTGGCAGCCTCGCGCATATCTTTGGCATCCAGTTCATCAGGCGACAAGCCCATCAGCAGCTGCAAATCAGCCCACTCCTCGTACCGCCCCTGCTCCATCCAATGATCGGCAAGCGAGCTGTAAGAATACGGCAGCAGCGCTGTCATCCAATTCGCCCACTTCGGATTGCCCGGCTGCGCGAGATCGGCTTCTCTGCATAGGAACAGAAACGGGACAAGCGCTCGTGAATTAGCCCCTTTCGAACGGTGCTCGAAGAAAAAACTCATCCAAATATCAAAGCTGTCCCAATTGCGCTCCGTCAGCCTCGTCTGCGCGTACATCTGCACAAGCGGTTCGATCGGTTCGATCGGAGCGTTAGACAGCCGTGCCACTGCTTCTGCATCTCTGCCTTCGAACATATCAAGCGCAGCGAGCGCAATCGCAGCAAAATGACTTCCCCGCTTCGCTCCATCTGAAGGCGCTGCGTTCGCATCCTGCTCTTCCAGACGAGCTCGTTCATCTGATCGCCACCGGTCATCATCAAGCCTACCAGACGTCAAGCTGAGATAGAGAAAATCCCATCGAAATAGCTCATTGTCGGTATCTCCCGCTTGCTTCCGGGCAAACTCCGTCACTGTATCGAACCAATCGAACTGACGCAATTCCCATTGCTGCCAATGCTTCTGCTCGGCCGCCAGTGATTCAAACTGCTCGATCCATGGTTCAGCCATCCGAGTAAAGCTCATTTGCTGATAATACTTACTGAACGGATCAACAAGCGTGAATGCTTTCTCAGCCTGACGCAGCGTGAAGAGGATAGCCAGCATCCATTCATAGGGCTGAATGGTCTTGCTCCAGTCGCGGGCAATTCCTTTCAGTCCCTGCAAGACCGATTGCAGCGGATGCAGCGAATATCGGCACTGCTTCCACGCCTCGCCGTACTGCTCCTCCATCTGTATCGTTATACGCCGATGGTCTTCGGAGGACAGTCCCATCCTTCCGGTTGACGTCTCCTTCTCCGGCGCAGCAGACAATCCCATAAGTCTGCGTCTGGCATCCTCAGGCGATCTTGTACCCGACTTGTCGCACGCGGCAAAATAAACCGCCGCCATATGCTTGCAATGCTCCGGAATCGGGCAAGTGCAAGTGCTGTAGTTAAAATCGCTCACGTCGAGCATTACGCTGTACATATCGGATCCACGAACGGCTCCAATAAGCGTATCGCCATCCATCAGCTTAATGAATTGAACACGATCTTTTATATAATAGTCCCAGCCTCGATCCACAACAGCCGGGGACAGATGTTGTGCAAGCTCTGTTTCGAGTGCCAGCAGCAGCATTTGTTCGGTTTGGAATAAGGAGTCCATGCACCCACTCCGTTCATCTGACATTCGTTTTATTATACCATATTTGCCGCTTGTTTCACGTCTGCTTGAATAGGAATTGCACGAAACAACAAAAGGGCCGCCCGCCAATTTCGAATTAGCGCAGCAGCCCTATTGCGTTTAAGCCCTTAATAATGCGGCAGCCGTACGGCAAAGACGATATTCCCGTCCCCATCCGCTTCCACCTGCAGCGTGCCTTTATAAGACGTTACGATTTCCTTCACAATCGGCAGACCAAGCCCTTGATGCACACCCTTCTTCGTCGAGTAGCCTTGATCAAACAGCTTGCCCTCCTCTGCGATCCGATGGGCATCATCGCATGTATTGCGGATAACGAACTCCAGACGATTGTCGACAAGCACACCCTCAAGCCGGATCAACCGTTGATCCTCCGGGTATTTCATCACTTCATCGAATGCATTATCGATCAGATTGCCGATCACACGGGTCAGATCCAGCGACTTCATACCGAAATCCAGCTTATCGAGTCCATGGAAGCAGTTCTCGAAACGAATCTTCTTCTCCTGTGCTTGGGCAAGCTTCGATCGAATAAGCGCTGCAATCGCCGGGTTGCCGATATTAATCATCTCGTTCGTGAGCTGAATTTCACCAGTCAGCTCCTTCATGTAATCCTTCAGCTCGGCGGTTTTGCCAAGATCGACAAGCGATTGAATCGTCTGTACATAGTTGAGAAAATCATGCCGCTGCGCTTTCACAGATACGAGCAGCTGGTTGATCTCTTCGACATACGTGACCTGAGTCTCCTTCACGACCTCGTTGCGAGAGCGGCGGAAGTAAGTCAGAACCAACAGTACAAGCAATACGCTCAGTACGGTAATGAATGTAATGATGAGGCCTATATTAAGAAACTGTGCATCAAGCGAGTCCTGTACGAATTGATAGTCTGATACGATTGTCAAAATATACCGATCAAGCGAGTTGCCCGCTGTATCAAGCACGCTGGACCCTTTCGGAATTTGAACGGGAATATATGTTTTGATGACATGCGTGTCATTAACGGTCGCATTCACCGTCACAATTCGATTAGACTGGTATGCCTTTTCGACGTTGTTAACATCGTCCTTCAGCTTATAAGTGTAATCTCCGTATATGATCGGCGCTTGCGTAATATGCTCGACCCACTCGCCGTAGTTATTCTTCGTTAGTAAAGGCTTGCCAAGTGAAAACGTATCCGGGTTCACGGCGGTAATCTCCAGGAGAGAGGCATTGTCCTCTATCGCACGTTTGATAAGCCGATTTACGCCTGTCGCATCCTCATATTGCTTCATCATATCGTTGCTAATGTAGGGGTCCAGCATATAATTCGTAGAGCCATCATAGTAGTAGCCCCACTTATAAACCTTCTCTACATCCGTAGTAGCAACTTCATAGGGTCCAGTCCAGAAATGATTCAGCACCTGTCCCCATTTGACCGATACCGGCTTCAAGGCGAACAGCTGCTGGAACGCCTGGTACCATGGATCCCATGTCTTAGAGCCTGCGCCCAGCTCCTTCGGATCCGACGATTTCTCGATAATGATATCGTCCTTCTCCTTGTCAGGGCGGAACAACGAGATATGATTGACGTCAAGCTTCGCCGCCAATTCAGTCAGCTGCTCATTCGTCACCTTGTCGATATCAGGATCGAGCGCATACTGCGCGGCAATCGACACCGCCCGCAGTTCGCGCCCGATCTGGTTCTGGAACACTTCGCCGCCCAGCCGCGATTGTTCGATCGACAGCTGAATCTGCTTCGCTACGGCGAGCATCTCGTGCTTCATACTATTCTCAAGCGAACGTTTCGCCGTGAAATAATAAATCGCATTATTCACTCCGATAAGGAGCAATAATCCTATAATGGTTAATACCCAAATCCTGCGCCGCATCATGAATGTCCGTTGCTCCTCTATGAAGAAATTAGCCCATCAAGCGGCTCAAATAGCTGAGCAGCGCCCAACGTCGTTCCTCTCTTCTCTTATATCGAGGAAGCATCCGGTACAGCCTGGCGGACTCCTCGAGCGCACGCTTCGCTTCTGCTTTGCGGCCCATCCGTTTGTTCAACTGTGCTAAACGGTAATATCCTTCACAAGAAGAGGTATGAATTTGCTGGAAAGCCTCGAGATCCTCGAACGCTTTCGCCGTATCGCGCGTACTGTTCATCGCAGCTAGCCGCAAATAAGGCTGGCCGTATTTGACCCGCGGATTAATCGACAGCGCCTGGCGTACTGCCGCCTCTCCGGCTTCAGGCTCGCCCGTTCGGAGAAGGCAAGTACCCAAATCGTCCCAATACTCGGCCGATTGTTCGACCGCTTCCCGATCGCGCAGCGGCTCCAGCAGCTCTCGTGCAGCCCGGAAGCTCTTCTTCTCGATCAACAGCTTAGAAAGCTCGAGCTTCGAGGATAAGTCATTCGGATTCATGTCAAGCTGTTGGCGAAGCTTCCGAATGCGTCCCATCCGGCGCAGCGGCTTGACTATACTCGGCGTCAATCCGACGAATCGGCGATCGATGATATACAAGATGACAAGCATCGCAAGGAGTGCCAAGATGGGATTTCCGAAGATCGACCATAATAGTCCGAACAGTAAAAACTTTCCGAGCATATTGAGCCTCCCGATTTGTTCTAACGGTCTTTTCTCACATCATACCACAGGAACAGTCATTTACGGGAGCTAAAACAATGAATAAGAGGAGTCCTGTCGAAGGATTCCTCTTCTCAATAAGTGCTATTCAAATTGAACCATTGCTTTGACAACGCCCGCTTCCGGCTTCAGCCATGATTCGAAGCGATCCACTAATTCATCAAATCCGCAGCGATGGGTGATGTAGCCTGTCGGCTCTACCGCTCCGCTTCTAACCGCTTCCACCACAGCCGCAAAATCCTCCATCGTCGCATTCCGGCTGCCGAGCAGCGTCAGCTCTTTCTTGTGGAAGTCCGGATCATGGAATGAAATATCCGCCTTCACAAGGCCGACATAAACGACAGCTCCGCCATGCGAAGCATATTGGAAAGCGCCTTCCATCGAGCGGACACTGCCTGTTGCATCGAAAACAACATCTGCCAAGTCGCCGCCTGTCAGCGTCTCCAGTCGTTCAATAGGAGCTTCCAGCGCGTTAATCGTCTCATCAACGCCAGCCCAGCTGCGGCAGAATGCCAGCTTCTCCTCCTGGATATCCATTGCAATGACGCGTGCTCCGCGCGATTTGGCGAATGCCATCACACCAAGTCCAATCGGCCCTCCGCCAATGACAAGCGCCGTATCTCCCTGCTTAAGGCCAGAACGGCGAACGGCATGCGCGCCGATGGCAAGCGGCTCCAGCGCCGCCGCTTGATCAGGCGACAAGTCGTTCACGACGAGCAGCTGCTTGGCAGGAACGACGAACCATTCCCGCATGCCGCCGTCTGCATGAACGCCCAGCACAGAGATCGATGTACAGCAATTCGACTTGCCTTTGCGGCACGCTGCGCAGCTTCCGCACGCGACGTATGGAATAAGCGCTGCCTGATCGCCGATTGCGATGTTCTCCACACCTTCGCCAAGCGACTCCACAATGCCGGACAGCTCGTGTCCAAGAATACGAGGATAGACGAAGAAGGGCTGATTGCCGCGATAGGCATGCATATCCGTACCGCAGATGCCAACCCGCGCCACGCGGAGCAGCACCTCACCAGGTCCCGGCTCCGGCTTGCTCGTCTCGGTCTGAACGAGCCGATTCGGCTCGAGACATACTATTGTTTTCATTCGTACCAATCACCTTTCCAGCATCATGCCTTCGTTGCAAATCATCTTCTAAATAAATTATAAAATAACGCCGTCTTTGAAAATCGCAATCTCGCGGAAGCCGCTCCGTTCATTGCGTGTCTGACGCTGTCCCGAAGCGATCGCTAGAATATGCTCGATCAGTTCGTCAGCCAGCGTCTCCATCGTAACTGTCCCGTCCAGCAGACGCCCCGCGTCGAAATCGATCCAGCCCTTCTTCCGCTCCGCCAGCTCGCTGTTCGTCGAAATCTTGACCGTCGGCACCGGTCCGCCGAATGGCGTACCGCGTCCCGTTGTGAACAATACGATCTGAGCGCCTGCAGCAGACAGTGCGGTAACCGATACGAGGTCATTGCCTGGCGCCTGAACGAGATTGAGACCCGGAACCGTCGAACGCTTGCCATAGAGCAGCACGTCGGTCACCGCAGCATGTCCGCCCTTCTGCGTGCAGCCAAGCGATTTCTCTTCAAGCGTACTTATGCCGCCTGCCTTATTGCCTGGCGACGGATTCTCATAAATCTCTTGCCCATGGTCGACGTAATATTGTTTGAAATCGTTGATGAGCGACACGATCCGCTCGAATACGTCATCCGAAGCCGCACGGTTCATCAGGATGGTCTCTGCGCCGAACATCTCTGGAACCTCCGTCAACAGCGCGGTACCGCCCGCCGATGTCAGCGAGTCGGCCACTGCGCCGACAAGCGGATTCGCCGTAATGCCGGAGAAGCCGTCCGAGCCGCCGCACTTGAGGCCCAGCTTCAGCTTCGCAATCGATACCGGCTCACGCTCGAACTGCTCCGCATAGCTGACCAGCTCCTCGAGAAGCTCCATCCCCCGCTCCAGTTCATCTGCTTCATCCTGCGAACGCATGAACCGAATACGTCCCTCCGGCATCTCGCCCATCATAGCGCGCAAATCTTCCATCTGGTTGTTCTCACAGCCCAGTCCGACGATTAGCACGCCGCCTGCATTCGGATGGTTCGCCAGCGCCGCCAGCAGCGCCTGCGTATAGACCAGGTCATCGCCCAGCTGAGAGCATCCGTACGGATGGGCAAAATGGTGCACCCCATCAATTCGGCCAGCGAATTCCGCCGATGCGGTACGTGCCAGCTGCTCGCACGTCTTATTAATGCAGCCAACCGTGTTCAGAATCCAAATTTCATTACGAATTCCAACATCGCCATTCGTCCGTACATAGCCATCGAATGTCCGCCCCTCGTAACGTCCGCCAGTCATCGGCTGTGGATTCTGTTCGGGCTCATAGACGTATTCCAGCTTGCCGGACAGACCGGTACGCAGGTTATGATGATGAACCCAGCAGCCAGGAGCAAGAGCCGTCTTCGCTATGCCGATGGAATAGCCGAATTTGATAATATGCTCGCCTTCAGCTACCGGCTTAATAAGCACTTTATGTCCACGTCCAACCGGCTCAGTCAATACGATGGAGCCCCCAGGATAATGAAGCTGTTCACCTGTCTCCATATCGCGAAGCGCAATAACAACGTTATCATTGTGATGCAGCACAATGCCGTCTCTCATCGCCGCTCGTCCTCCCACTGTTCCAAGATCGCCGTAACGGCAGACGCCAGATCACAGCCTGCAAGGGTACGAATATCTTGTCCCCACCAGTCGGCGCGGGACAGCACTTGTTCTGCAGCAGCCGCGCTGCTTCCGCCACTCCATGCTGCAGCCATCGCTTCCAGCACATTCGCATCATCTCGTATAGGCAAAGGCGCACCGTCAAATGTTGTACTCGAGTAGCTGCCGTCTGCTTGCTGCTCTACACGATACAGACGTATGAGTGCCGCCAGCCCGCGAACGAGTCCTTCCGGCAGCGCTTGGTTGCTCTCGACATAAGCAATCAGTGTCGGTAGAAGGCGCGCCTTGAACTTGCTCATACTGTTCATGGCTATATCAAGCAGACGGTGACGAATGAACGGATTCAAGTAGCGGTCATAAACATCATTGGCATAAGCCGTAAGCGATGATGAATCAATAGGGACCGACGGAATGATTTCGTTAGCTACCGTTGAACGTACCCATTGACCGAGCGCTGGATGCTCCATCAGACCTCGTACATGCTCAGCGCCGGACAATAGGCCGATCGGCGTCATCAGCGTATGGGCACCATTCAGAATGCGAACCTTGCGCAGCTGATAAGGCTTCAAATCATCAGTCCATACGACGTTCAGTCCTGCCTTCACGAATGGAAGCACGCGCTCGAGCTCAGGTTCTGCCTCGATCGCCCAGAAATGATAAGGCTCCGCCGCATTAAGCATCGCATCGCGGTACTGCAGCTTATCGAACAGCGCTTCCGCATCATCTGCTGGGTAACCGGTTACAATTCGGTCAACGAGCGAATTCAAGAAACGATTATGCGATATTACCCACTGCTTGAACGTCTCGGGCAGGTGCCAATCATCCGCATGCTGCAGCACGCATGCCTTCAGCGTATCACCGTTGCGCTCCAGCAGCTCGCATGGCAGCATAATCAAGCCTCGACTCGTATCGCCGCCGAATGTCTCGAAGCGGCGATATAACAGCAGCGTCAGCTTCGCCGGGAATGACTCCACAGGCTGCTGCGATGTCCAAGCTGTCTCGATATAACGGAGACCTGCCTCCGTCGTGTTCGACACGACGACCTGCAGCTCCGGCTCATCTGCCAGCGCCATGAAGCGCTCCCATTCGAGATACGGATCAATCATCGCGTTGAAAACGGCGATAATTTCAATTTCCTCAATCGGTTGACCATTCTTCAAGCCCCGGATCAGCTGCGTATACAAGCCGTCTTGTGCCTTCAGCTCCGCCAGCTTCTTCGCGCCAGATGGCCGTGGCTGCGTTACAGCAACACCGCCTTGAAACAAGCCTTGTGTTCGGCATTGCTGAATCATCCAATCCGCGAATCCTCTCAAGAAGTTGCCTTCTCCGATTTGCAGTACCCGGACAGGCTCAGATTTGACTGCAGCAAGCCGCTGCTGCGATGAGTCGTCTGCTGTCAAGCGGGATAGCTGGTCCAACGTCTCGCGCACATTCCGTCTCCCCTTCATTTTCTTTTTGATGTTTCTATTGTATCATCATGATCAGACGCAAAAGTATGGTTTCGGTGCGAAAACATGCTCAATTTTGATCATTGAATCTAAGGCGAAGGAGCGATCAGACTATGAAGCCGCTGCGCAAGTCGTTCGATGCGACCGGCCTATTCCCGTTCGCCCTCAACTACCGCGATACGAAGACACCTCAGTTCGAGCTGCCCGATCATGTGCACGATTGGCATGAGCTTGTCTATGTACATAGCGGCAGAGGGACCTTTTTCATCCAGCATACCGTATATGAAATGAAGGCGGGCGACTTGTTCGTCATCCCGTCCAATACGATTCATCGTGCAACGCCCGACAGCGAAGATCCTGTCACATCAACCGCCATTTTCTTCAGCTCGACTTTCATTAAGTCGCCGGCATTCGATGAACAGTGGCAGCCCGATCAGCTATTCCAGTCCAACAACTATCTATACGAACTGACCGAGACCGACCAAGAGCAATTCGAGCAGTCGCTACGCAGCATGAAGCACGAGCTGGAGAAGCAGCAGGAAGGGTTCCGAACGGCCGTCTGGCTTAAGCTGCTGGCTGTGCTCCATCATACATGCCGCTCACATGCCATTAACCGCAGCAGGATTCTTCGATCATCCAATGGTCCCGACTGGCTGGACAAAATTCTTACTTATGTCGAGGCCGAGCAGAGCAAGGACGGCGGCGACAAGCTTTCACTGTCCGCGCTGGCGAAGATTGCGAACGTAAGCGCCGCACACTTCAGCCGCGTCTTCCGTCAGAAGACAGGCATGAACGTCACCGACTATTTGACGACAAGACGCATCATCAAAGCCAAGCAATTGCTCGCGGCCACCGATGACAAAGTAAGCTGGATTGCGACGGTATGCGGCTTCGACAGCATGACTTATTTTCATAGGAGCTTCAAGAAATATGTCGGCATGTCGCCGGCGAAATACCGTTCAACACACACATTGGGATGAAATTTTCTAAACGTGTAAATTTAAGGGTCAAACGCAGAAATTTCACCCCGAAATTCACTTCGTATAGATGTGAAGTTATTAATATATATGTTATGATAAGTATATCGTCTCGTTTATGCATAGCTGTAAATTATATCCGATAATGAGAGCGCTTCATATTGTGTCATTGCTAGTATTTGGTTTATATTGATACTATAGTGTTTTTTCCAATTGTTATCTAAAAGTTGGCGTTCCGACTAATGACGATTTTATTCGAAATAGGAGAGTCCTGCTCATGAAAATCGATACAACCCCGCACTCGCTCCCGATATATGAAGCGCTTGCAAGCAGTGTACGACTGCAAGTTATTAACCTGCTCGCACAGCAGGACATGAACATCAAGGAGCTCGCACAGGCACTTGGGCTCAGCAGTGCGATCATGACGATGCACGTGAAGAAGCTCGAGAAGGCCGGCATTATCCAGGCTACGATGATTCCGAGCAAAGGCGGCATCAAGAAGGTGTGCTCGCTCGTTGCTGAAGCGATTACGATCGACTTCCCGCGCAAGGGCGAATGGTCGCCTAGCCGCTCTTATCATCAGACGATCGTATCGGTCGGACATTACACCGATTTCCAGATCGAACCGACCTGCGGCCTAGCAACAACGGACAAAGTAATCGGCGAATTCGACGAGCCGCGCTGCTTCCTCGACGCTGAGCGCTTCAATGCGAAGATTCTGTGGTTCGGCTGCGGCTTCATTGAGTACAAAGTACCGAACTACTTGCTGAAGAATGAGACGCCGGAGGAGCTGGAGATTTCGATGGAAATTTCGTCTGAAGCTCCATTCACGAACCAGAACTGGCCATCCGACATTACGTTCCATCTCAATGGCGTAGAAGTCGGCACATGGACAAGCCCTGGTGATTTCGGCGGCAAACGAGGCAAGTATACGCCTGACTGGTGGTGGGATGAAGTAAACCAATACGGTCTGTTGAAGGTAATCAAAGTAACGGATCAAGGGACATTCATCGACGGCAACCAAATCTCGAACGTAACGATCAAGTCGCTCAACATTCGTGAGAAGCAGTGGAACTTCCGGATCAGCGTCAAGGAGGATTCCCCGCATGTCGGCGGCGTTACGTTGTTTGGCTCAGGCTTCGGCAACTATAACCAGGATCTTGTCTTCAAGCTCTACTATCAGCAGCAGGAAGAACCGCAGACAGCTGAATAATCTTTTCCTGCGTCACTTCCATTATGGACACGCAAACAGCCTCATCCCGTCGGGATGAGGCTGTTTGCGTCAATTCATTTTGGAATACATAACCCTTATGATCGTACCGCTGGCGGTTGAGACCGTGTAATCGCAAAGGAGCTGATCTGTTTCTTCTATTATAATGTAATCCTAATAATGACAGTCGATTGATGGATAATTGAAACCTTCTTCACTATTCCTACGTACGCTTACCCCATACTGCGATACCACGATCATCTAGGCCCGTGAACACAAGTGTCTGCACCTCTCGTTCCCAATCCCAAGCGGCCAACACGCGCGCTTCTGCCATACGCTGCTCACCATTCTCATCCTGCCAACGAAGCGATAGCGTCGCTGACTGCTCCTCCAGCTGCCAATGTCCGCTGCTAAGCTCTGTTCCGTTGATAGCGCCGTCCGTCTCTAATCTGACTTTCTTCGCTTCTACTGCCGTATCAGCGTCAGGCAGATGAACGATCATTTCCCACTCGCCAGCCATTAGATCCGATGGAATTGGCTGCTCCTTCTCGCCCGCATAACGCTCCGGCGATACAACCGGCCAGCCGTCAGATGTCCAAACGATTCGACGAACGTGAAGGTATGGCCAATGCGGATTGGATTGACCTCTCGCATGGTGTACCATATACCAATCGTCACCCTCATGCAGCACAGAGTTGTGACCGGGCATTACCCAGCCCTCGCCTTCGCTGAACGCGTATCCACCCATCAGCTTCGTACCAACATCGGACTGCGGCATGTAGTGGATATCGTCCAGCCTTCTGCCATTATAGTCTACATAAGGCCCGTCGATGAAGTCCGAACGTCCGACACGAACATTATAGTTACGGAACAGTGAATCATAAGAGACGAATAAGTAATACTGTCGGAATCCTTCGTGATACATAATATAAGGCCCTTCTATCGCGCCTTCTCTCGTCGCTTTGTCGCGAGCTGCAATCCGTTTGCCGAAGCCTGGCTCTGCCGGCAGCCCGGTCTCTGGATTAAGCCGCGTAATATAGATGCCATCAAAGAACGAACCGTACAGGAGCCATTGCTTGCCCATTGCATCCACTGCGATCTGCGCATCAATGGCATTGGGCCCTGGATCGCCGGACTTCGTACGCATTGCCACGCCGCTGTCCTCCCACGGCCCCTCTGGTGACTTAGCCGTCATAAGGCCGATAAGCGATCCATTCGTACCGAAGCTCGATGCGGAGTAGTACATACGGTACGTGTCACCATGCTTGAATACGTCCGGTGCCCATAGATTTGTCGCGCCCGTCTCTTCCTTCGCATGCTCCGGAATGCCAGGGAGTGCCCTTCCTACCCATTCCCATGCGATCAAATCGTTCGACTTGCGCACCATAACGCCTGGCGTCAGCTTCGCCTTCGTCTGTACATCGGTGGAATACACATAATAAGTGCCATCATCATCTCTGAAAATACCAGGATCATGCACGTTCATTGTCTGCCATGCTTGTTCATTATGAATGGCAGCTTCATTATACATCGGATACGTTACAGGTGCCGTAGGGAAAACAGGCTTCGGCATGTCTTGCCTTTGGTTCGAGTCTGTCATCGCTAGATCCAACTCCTCGTCAGTGATAGAAGGGCATGATCGTTATACAAAAAGCCATCCCTCTCACTCTGGTCTTAAGAGTGTGAGGGATGGGCGGATTACGGAGATTAACCTTTGACTGCCGAAATCGCAACCGATTCGATAATTTGCTTCTGGAAGACGAGGAACACGATCAGCATCGGCAGAAGCGAGATGACGGAAGCCGCCATAATGAGCGGGTAGTCCGTCTGAATCGCATACATGGCATTGAAGTTGCCGATTACGAGCTGGAGCGTGTAATTCTCTTCCGACGTCAAGTAGATCGTCGGAGCAAGGTAGTCGTTCCAGACGCCCATGAACCACAGAATCAGCTGAGCTGCAACCGCAGGTTTAATGAGCGGAAATACGATTTTGGCATAAATACCGAAGTAGGACGAACCATCGATCTTTGCTGCCTCGATTATCGCATTCGGCACGCTCGTCAAGTACTGACGAAGGAAGAAGATCATGAATACGTTACCGAACAAGCCCGGTACAATCAACGGGAGGAGCGAGTCGTTCCAACCGACATTCGAGAACATGATGAACTGCGGAATCATAACAGCTGGATAAGGAATCATGATCGATGAGAGCAGCATCAAGAAAATTTTGTTCTTATGCGGAACTTGCAGCTTCGCTAGGGCGAATGCTGCCAAGCTGGACGTGAATGTTCCGATCAATGTTACGGATACAGCAACGATAACACTGTTCTTAATACCGCTGAGCAATGGACCAGCCGTCCAAATTTCCGAATACTTTGCCGTCAGCCACTCTTCTGGAATCCATACGGGTGGAAGCGCGAACACTTCCATCTTCGTCTTGAACGATGTCGAGACCATCCACAGCAAGGGGGCGATCATGAACACTGCGCCGATGCACAGAAGTATGAATATGAGTATATTTGCAGCACTCCACTTTCTAGAAGACAAAACCATTCATCGCCACTCCTTCCTTAGTCGAGGTCACCCGACGATTTCTCATTTAGCTTAAATTGCACAAGCGTTACAATGAAGATAAACAGCGCGAGCAGCACAGCCATTGCGGACGAGTAACCCAGCTGGAAGTTGCCGAACGCTTTTTGCCACATATAGAATACGGCTGAAGCAGACGAATACTCCGGACCGCCTGTCGACGTCATAATGTTGATTTCGGTGAAAATCTGCGATCCGCCGATAATGCTCGTAACCACGATGAAGAACGTTACTGGCTTCACCATTGGCCATGTAATGGCACGGAACGTCTGGAAGCCGTTCGCACCGTCCAACTCAGCAGCTTCATAGTAGCTGCGGGACACGCTTTGCAATGCCGCCAAATACAGGAGCATCGAATACCCTAGACCTTTCCAGATCGCCATTATCATAATTGCCGGTTTTACTGTATGTTTATTAGCCAACCAGTTAGGACCTTTAATGCCGAATAGATCGAGGAACTGGTTTACTAAACCGTAGTCACCATTGTAGGCCCACTGCCACAGAATCGAAATGGCCGCCAAGGAAGAGATAACTGGAACATAGTAAATAACACGGAATGCCGTCGTACCTGGAATACCTCTGTTCAACCCCATCGCCAGCAGAAGCGCCAGCACAAGGCCAATCGGAATGCCGATCATCATGAAGAACGTATTGAACATTGCTTTGTGAAACAATTCATCCGAGAATAAGTCCTTGTAGTTATCCAAGCCGATAAAATTCATTTGGCCGAGTCCGTCCCAGTCTGTAAAAGAGCCGTAGATCGAGTACAACATCGGATACAACGTGAACAACAGCATCCCGATGACCGGCGGCGCTAAAAACAAATAACCGTAAATCATTTCTTTGCGATATAGCTTCGATTTGGCTGGCATGGCTCTCACCCCTGGTTATCCGGAATCAAAATGATGCTAACTGCAGCATCTTAACAGCAGCTAGCATCATTTCTCCCGGCATTAATCTTTGCTGTACACAGTCATTGCTTTATTGATTACTTTTTCGATTTTTGCTCTTGTTCGATTGCTTTATCAAGCAGCTTTTGCATTTTTGGTTGTTCGGATTTCACATAGTCCGCAGCCGTAACTTTACCGTCGAGAACAGGCTGAATATCCGTGAAGAACAGGTTGTACCATTCTGCATTGTACGTTTGCGTACCTGGGATTGGACGACCATACTCATTAACAACTTGCAGGAACTCTTCTTTGTTAGCTGGTTTCGTGGAAGCGTCTGCTGCCCACGTTTGAGCCATGTCGATCAAGTTCGGAATTTGAACCTTCGCGTTCACGAGCTGCTCCATACCTTCTTTGGAAGCCGTCAGGTACATAACGAGCTCTGCTGCGTCGGATTGGTACTTGGAATCAGCGGATACGCCGATACCGAGGGAACCGAGCCACGTAGCCGGTTTGCCCGTGGAACCTGCTGGCATTGGGATCAGGTCATATTCGAATGGCAGGCTCTCGTAAGTGCTCATATCCCAAGGACCTACAGGGAAAAATGCCATTTCGCCTTTCATCCAGCGTTGGTACGTGTCAAGCGTTTGTGCTTCTTCGATCGAAGGCGTGATTTTGTATACATTCTGCATGTCAGCGAAGTATTGGAGCGCTTCAGCGAATTTAGGATCGTCGATCGTAACTTTCGTTTTCGTCGAGTCAAGCCAGTCAGCGCCGTTGCTCCATACGAACGATTGCAGCATCCAGTTCACGTTGAAGCCCGTACCGAACTGGTCGATTTTGCCGTCGCCATTCGTATCTTTCGTCAGCTCTTGGTTAACTTTGATGAACTCGTCCCATGTGTAAGGCTTGTCTTTGTCAGGAATCGCGATTCCTGCTTTCTCGAACATCGTTTTGTTGTAGCCGAGTGCGAAAGGACCAACGTCTTTCGGAAGACCGTAGATGCTGCCTTGACCCGTTACGCTGCCGTCATAACGATAGAAGTTAACGCCATATGGCCAGATATTGTTGATATCAATCGACGAGTTCTCAACGTATTGCGTGATGTCTGCCAGCACGCCGCTGTTAACGTAAGCGCGGAGATCGCCTGGATCATAGTAGAATACGTCTGGTACGGAGTGACCTGCGATGGAAGCTTTCAGCTTCGTCGCGTATTGGTCAGCCGTCGTCGTAATGATTTTTACCTTCACGCCCGGATGATCTTCTTCAAATTTCTTGATAACTGCCGTGTAAGCTTTCTGCTCGTCTGGACCGCCGCGGAACATGAACGTCAAGTTTTTCGTTTCTCCGGATTTTGCTCCGTTATCTGCTGAGTCGGATTTCGAGTCATCTTTGCCTCCGCAGCCTGCAAGGACGCCAGCAAAAACGATGATCAAGGCCAAGATGGAAATAAGATACTTATTCTTTGCCATGTGATATTCCCTCCCGATGATGTTATAATGCAACTACACATCTGAAACCGCATTCATTTCTCTGTTAAAATCACGTTCACGATCCCCTAGCTATACTCTCAGTAATGCTCAATTGAGAGACCTGACGCCACCCCCATTAATGATGGACCAGTTACCAACCGCATTGCCACGCCCTCGACAAGCGACCAATCAGCAAATCCATTAATCATTAATAAATTTGTTACAGCAATCATAATTCAAAGCGTTTTCAAAGTCAATATACCTTGGCTAAACTTTTTTGTTAATAACAAAATTATTAATAGATGACTTCATTTCATCGATTTTCAACGGCAGAATTCATGTTTATAATAACCATATTAGGGTTGGAATATGTCCATCAATAGGAGTGAGATCGATTGCACGAACAATGGCGATTCATCGCATCAAGTATGCCTAAGTGGCTGGAAGACTGCAGGCCTTTCGCTCTCAATGGAGCTCCGGCCGCGTATATCCCGGAACTGGCCAAAGCGTCTAAGGAGACGCTCGGCGTAACGCTGCTCGCATCTGACGGAAGCATGATCAACGGCGGCGATAGCAGCTATATATTCACGATGCAGAGCATTTCGAAAGTATTCACACTGCTGCTCGCTCTGATCGACAACGGCGAAGAAGCCGTATTCGCCAAGGTCGGCATGGAGCCAACTGGCGACGACTTTAATTCCATGCTGAAGCTGGAGCTCGTCGAACCCGGCATTCCGTTCAATCCGCTTATTAATGCAGGCGCAATCGCCGTCACTTCACTCATTCGCGGCACTAGCCACGAGGAAGCAACCGAGCGCATCCTTGCCTTCATTCGCCTTATGGCTGGCGATGACAGCATCGGCTATAACGAAGCGGTCAGCCGCTCCGAGTCTGCAACCGCCTATCGCAATCGCTCGCTTGCTTACTTCTTGAAGGATAATAACGTGCTCGAGGCCCACACAGACGTCGAGCAGGTACTCAGCGTCTATTTCAACCACTGTGCAATCGAGGTCAACTGCCGACATCTCGCAAGAATGGCGCTAATTCTGGCACATGGCGGCTTGGATCCACTCACGAATCGCCGCTTGCTGCCTCGTCGCTATGTGCAAATCGCCAAGACATTTATGCTTACCTGCGGCATGTACAACGCATCCGGTGAATTCGCCATCAAGGTTGGCATCCCGGCCAAGAGCGGCGTTGCCGGCGGCATCATGGCTGTCGTCCCAGGTCAATATGGCATCGGCATCGTCGGGCCTGCACTCGATCGGCGCGGCAACAGCATAGCCGGTGTTAGGCTGCTAGAAGCCATGTCCGTTGAGTGCGATTGGAGCATCTTCTAAAGTGAATGGAGTTACAACGCGCCTATCTTCCACCTTCTGGTTGATAGGCGTGTTATTTATATCTATATTATTCGTTAATGTTTGAATTAATTAATCGCGTTATGTAGAAACTACTTTCGATTGTCGGTTTCTTATGAAGACCTTCATGTTCTTGCTGTGTTTTACACAGTCTATTTGCATACCTATCGCTCTAGTTTGACTCTACCGTTAAATGGCACAATATGCTGCTCGTTCGAAATCTCTTCTATGCGACTGTTGGAGCGTCCAGCCATCGGTTGGTTGATTGCTCGATTGTTCGAACAACAACTCTAATGACAGATAAGCCCCGCCGCTCACCAAATGAACTCCCGTTGCAATGGACTCCCGTTGTATTTCATGCAACTGAAATAGCCAGTCTCCCCGTCCTGCGGCATTCCGATTGTATTCTGTACAACAGAATAGGCTGAAGGAGCTCCTTTTCTAACACTTTTCCACCTTATATGTTGATATCTGTTGTATGAAATACAACAGAATTGCGTAGATAAAGGTGCAAAGCCCAATTCTATTGCATCAATTGCAATAGAATCGGGCTTTGTCTCGGCCGAAGCACTCGACTTAAGTGAGACTTGCAGCTTTCGTTCCGATACGCTTGCGGTGAGGACACTCTATCGATGCAATCCGATGATGTGCGACCTACAGCTTTGCGAAGCAAAGCAGCTTCGTAAGCATGAGGTAGGTTTGATCGCCAATAAAAATTCGTGCTCACGTTAGAAGGAGCTATTGAATTTTTATGCGGTAGAATCTCGCCGCATTTCCTCCGAATAGCGCTTCACGTTCCTGGCTGCCATACTCATCCGGCAATGCCGATTCGAGCACTTCCATGCATTGATCATATGTCGCTGCCAGCAGACATACCGGCCAGTCGCTGCCGAACATCACCCGTTGTGGACCGAAGCACTCGATCGCATGGCGAATATAAGGCACGAACTGCTCTTGCTTCCAATGGCTGTGATCCGCCTCCGTCACCATGCCGGACAGCTTGCAGTAAACATTCGGATAGCTTGCAAGGATGCGAAGCTGCTCCTTCCAAGGCTCCAGCTCACCAGCTGCGATTGGCGGCTTACCGATGTGATCGATTACCGCATGCAGATGCGGCACCTTCTCCAGCAGTCGGACAACTGCGTCCAGTTGTGAAGCACGCATCAGCAGGTCAAGCGGCTGCGCCAGGTCTGCGAAGTAAGTCAGCGCTTCAATATAACGAGGCGTCAACACCTCATTCGCATCGGCCATCTCTTGAATCATCACACGAAACCCTACAAATTTCGGGTCGCTGTTAAACCTCTGGTAAACAGCCTTATAGTCCGGCGATGCAAGGTCAAGCCAGCCGACAACGCCTGCAACGCTTGAGTCTGAAGCTGCCAACGACAACAGGAAGTCCGTCTCCTCATGCTTCGGCTCGGCTTGTACAACGATTGTAGCATCGATTCTATGCTTGGCGAGATTTACTTGCAAATCGTCTGGCAGATAGCTCCGATACAAAATCGTGCCTTCCTCCAGCCACCCTAAGTTGCCACGCTCAATATTCCAATAATGCTGATGCGCATCGATCCGCACGCTTGCATGCCCCTTTCATCGTGAGATATAGGATTGTTTATCCCCACGCCAAAAATGCCGGACGGCCCAAAGCCGTCCAGCCATTACTTGCCTTGTTACGCCTATTGTAGCAAATAGCGCATGGTCGACAAAGTACTGATTAGCTGCGTTTACATACCCAATTATGATATCTAACGCTTGTTGCGCTTGCGGAATTCCTGCGGCGTAAAGCCCTCCTGCTTCTTAAACAGCTTCGAGAAATAGGAAAAATTGCGATAGCCTGTAATCTCCGCAACGTCACTTACTTTAAGGTCCGATTCGCTAAGCAGCCGTTTCGCCTGCGTCATTCGCTGATCCATAATGTAGTCCGACAATGACAAGCCAGTCTCCTTCTTGAACAATCTCGACAAATACGCTGGATTGAAATGAAGAAATGCCGCAATGTCTTCTCTCGTCAGATCTTGTGCAATGTGGGACTGCACATATTGCTCAATCAGCTCAACGACCGAAGGCTCGCGATTGCGATGCTTCTCATGCGCTCTCATCGAGGCATCGATCATTCGCTTCGTCCAAGCTCGCAGCTGCGATAACGATTTCGTAGCTTGAAGCATATCGTTATGCCGATTCAATGATTCCAGCGCATGGTCCACAGAAATGCCGTTCTTATGGAAAGTCTGATAGATCATTGAAACGAAATGATAGTAAAACGCTTTCAAATTCTCCTTCGAAAAGGATTGCTGATTGTCATACACACGGAACAGTTCGTCGAGTCGACGCTGCAGCTCCTCTTTCTTGCCGGATTCGAACAACACCGCTAGCTCGGAAGGCCAATTCACCGACTGCATGCTCGCTTGGTCTTCGTAGTTCTCTCCTTCAACAAAGATGGAATCGGATCTTGATACATTCCGCCTCTCCATATCCAGCAGCTCCGCGCAGCTGCCCGCTATCCCGTTAATCGGACCAGGACGACCGATGTAGCAGGACACATGGGAGTAGAAATATTGGTTGCAATCGGCAATAAACCGGCGGCACCGCCACTCGAGCTCCTTCATGTCGCCAGCAAACCGCTTGGCATCATAAATAATGATAAAGATAGCACCGCTGCGGCATTTGACAACCGTGCCCATCCATTCGCGAAGCACCGTCTCCCGCGCCGAATTCATCATCGCATATTCCAAGATGTTCTCGTCTCGGCTGCCGAAGCTCTGCTTCCAGCGATCCACGCTTACTAGTAACGGAATAAAGACGTCATTGGCTGAAAATTGTGGTTGTATCATCGACAGGTAGCTTGTGTGCAGGTCTGATGCTGACATATTCCCTGACTCGCCTGCCGGCTCAATCAGGTCGGTCCAGAATCGGTCGACCAGCACATCCCGCTGTGACTTCAACAGATTCTCATACCTTTCCGCCTTCGAATGCATCGACAGCTTCCGCCTCGTATCTTCCAGCTTCCGCAGCGCCTTCATGACGGTTTCCTTCAGCCTATCATGGGCGATGGGCTTCAGCAGATAATCGAAGCAGCCGATCTGCAGCGCTGTCTGCGCATAATCGAATTTGTCATGACCAGTGAGAAAAATCGTCTCTGTCGTTATTCCCCGCTTCTTCATCCAATCTAGCAGCTCTAGTCCGTTCTCTCCTGGCATCTCGATGTCGCAAATCATCACGTCCACGGCATGTTCTCTCAGCCGTTCTCTTGCTTCCTCTGCATCAGACGCAGAAAAAACTTCTGTGATCTGTAATGAACGCCAATCAATGGTGTCCACAACACTCTTCAATGCGAACGCTTCATCATCGACGACCAGAAGCCGATACACCATCGATACCCCCTTCCCCATCAAGGATGCGAATAAGGAGACTTCTATCAGATCAAACATTGCAGGCACAAATTCAGTCTATCAAATTTAGAAAGCGCCTACAATATTTACCTGCTAGAATGGACTAACGCTCGCACCCTGACGACCGGACGTCTGCATCGTTTCGACGATTGCAAACGTCCAGCCCTATTCTCGGTGTGTATTACGGCTCAATTCCCCATACGAGAGAAGTATTCTGATATAACGTTACTTTGTTCCAATCGGCGTATGCCGACTTTGTACTATCGAATGAATAGTCATTGCTCTCATTGAGATTCGTCCAATCCGACTTCGCCATTCGGATTTGAATATCGCCCGACTGGCCGCCTGCCGCAATTGAACCTGCAGATGAGCTGAACGATAATTCCAAATACGTGTCAGCCGTTGCTGCTGCCGGGCTGATCGTGCCGACCACGCCGCTCACTGCACTCGTGCCTACTTGCGCGTAGTCCACCCAGTAGTTCAGCGATGCAGATGACGAGTCCTTCGTCAAGTAGTAACGCAGCTTCAGATCGCTTAGATTTACAGCTGTCGTACCTGTGTTCTTTATATTAAATGATGCGTAAATCTGATTGTCATTCGCATTGGCGTTGCTCAGCTTATATTGAACAACAAGGCTGCTGGTTGGCAACGTGCCGCCGCCAACTGGCGTTGCATTAGCAGCCGACGAATTCGCGGATTCGCCTGCGCTGTTCACAGCGCTTACGACATAGTAGTACGTTGTACCGTTCGTCAATCCCGTGTCCGTGTACGTCGTACCCGTTACTCCTGCAGCGATCGTCGTGAACGCGCCGCCGCTTGCCGCCGCTCGCTTCACATTGTAGCTCGCTGCGCCAGTCGAAGCTGTCCATGTCAGCGTTACTTGCGCGCTGTCTGCCGTTGCTGTCAGACCCGCAGGTGCGGATGGCACGGCTGCCTGTGCGACTGGCTTCGCGCTCGCTTGTGGCGAGTTCGAGGATTCGCCAGCGCTGTTAACCGCAGTCACAACGTAATAGTAGGACGAACCATTCGTCAGACTTGTATTCGTGAACGTGGTACCTGTAACACCAGTTGCTACAGTCGTGTACGGACCGCCGCTGACGCTTGCGCGCTTCACATTATAGCTTGACGCGCCAGTTGACGCCGTCCATGTCAATGTGATTTGAGCGTCGCCCGCCGCTGCACTAAGACTTGCAGGCGCAGAAGGAGTGGATACGGCAACCAGCGGCTTTATAATGCGATCGAGCATCATCTGCTTCGGCGCATTCCAAGTCTGCCAATCATCGAGCAGCAGGCCGCCTGTATCGCCGCTGTTCGGATTAAGGCACCAGTAAGTCCAATACAGGTCGTTAGCTTTGATATAATCGACCAGTTTATTTTGCCAAATCCCCTCCGTACTCGTCGTATCGACACTGTGTCCGCCGAATTCGCCCATTAGAATCGGTGCAATATTGTTCTTGCTAATATAGCCCCAGTAGGAATCCCACAGCGCTGGCATATTGTTCGGGAAGCTTGGATCGGAGAACCACGTTTGCGTAGCTACACCCGGGCCATAGTCATGCGGGGAGTAAACGACGCGATTCGGTACATTCAGACGAACCGGGTAGTTCTGTACGCCCCTTAAGTTACCGCCCCACCAGTAGTTGCCACTGTCGCCTTGCACGTTGGACGAGACACCTTCTACGAGAATGAGCCAGTCCGGATTGGCCGCCAGGATGGCATTGCCAGCACGCTCTGCCGCAAGGCGCCAGTCCGTTGCAAGGTTGCCTGTTCCCCAAGAAGCGGTACCATGCGGCTCATTGTGGAGATCCGCACCGATAACCGTCGGGTTATTCGCATAATGCGCAGCCAGCATCACCCAGTCGTTAATCCAACGCTCCTCCGAATATTGCGCTGTATACCACAGCTCCGATTGGCCGCCGGAGTCTGGACGGTGACGGTCGAGAATAATTTGGATGCCGCGCTCACCCGCTTCTTGAACGACACGGTCCATCAGCTGCAAAGGCGTCAGACCCACAAGATCAGGGTTCGTATTCGGGTTAACACTAACCGGCATGCTTCCTGCATCAAACATTTGCGTGGAATAAGGAAGACGAATCAGATTGTAGCCATGTACTTTAATTTGATCCATGAAACTGTCCAGGGAATAAGACCACAGTCCATGCGGCGAGTAGTTCGCTGTTTCGAAGCCAAACCAATTTAGTCCGTTAAAAATAGCCGGATTGCCCGCTTCGTCTACAATCCGATTGCCAGAGGTATGGTAGTACCCAAGCGCTGCAGCCTCCGTCTTCCGTACACCGATCGTTGCAAACATCGAGCAGACCATCGCTGCAGTCAGCAGCATGAGTCCCCAACGTCTCATCGTGAAAGTCGTCATTACGCCATCTCTCCTCTACTTCTTCATGAATAGAATAGAATCGTTTCGGAGCGCCCCGCAGGGCGCTCCGATTCTTCTGTGCCTATTGAATCCCAGACCTGCCCTTGCAAAATATTGAGACAGGAAGCTTACTCTATTACGATTAGTCTTACGGCTCAATTCCCCACACGAGCGAGCCGCTGTTGTACAACGTCACTTTGTTCCAGTCTGCGAACGATGACTTGGTTCCATCGAACGAATAATCGCTGCTTTCCGAGAAATTCGACCAGTCCGACTTCGCAATTCGGACTTGGATCTCGCCTGTTTGACCGCCTGCTGCAATCGAGCCTGCAGCCGAGCCGAATGATAGCTCCAGATAAGTATCTGCTGTCGTCTTTGCCGGGTTTATCGTGCCGAACATGCCGGTTACTGCACTCGTACCGACTTGTGCATAGTCAACCCAGTAGTTAAGCGATGCGCTCGTCGTATCCTTCGTCAAGTAATAACGGAGCTTCAGGTTGTTAAGGTTTACTGCTGTTGAACCCGTATTCTTAATGTTAAACGTTGCGTAGATTTGATTGTCATTGGCGTTGGAATTGCTCAGCTTGTATTGGACGACAAGGCTGCTCGGGGTTGTCGTACTGCCAGTTGGCGTTGCGCTCGCCTGCGACGAGTTCGCCGACTCGCCGGCGCTGTTCACGCTGCTGACCACATAGTAGTACGTCGTGCCGTTCGTCAGGCCTGTGTTCGTATACGTCGTACCCGTTACGCCTGTCGCTACCGTCGTATACGCGCCGCCGCTTGTCGTTGCACGCTTCACGTTATAGCTCGTCGCGCCGCTCGCTGCTGTCCACGACAGAACCACTTGCGCATTGCCTGCTGCTGCAGTCAGCCCTGTAGGGGCGGAAGGCACCGTCACCGTTGATGTACCAGGCTTAAGCACGATATGGTAAGCCGTCAGCGGTGGAATCGAATATGTGAATTGGTTGCCGCTAATATTGGAGATGGAGCCTGCTTGACTGAGCGCCGTGCTCGTATTGTTGAAGCCATATACCGTGCCAGACGTGTAGGCTTGGCTGCCGGCAATTTGGATCGTCGCGCTCTGCGCGTTGTCGAAGCTTTTGTTCAGCACGATCAGATGAAGCTCATTATTGGTTGCATCCTTAACCGATGCATACACCGAGCTGTTCTCAATATCCGACGTGTCTGCCTTGACATGAATGTCGCCGAATTTAGAGCCGTTGCCGTCGTAGTTGCGATACAGCTTGAACGCGGAATTGACGTAATCGGAGTTCGTCTCCAGCTTCCAGAACGTAGCGAAATACAAGCCGAGTTTGCCGAAGATACCCAGTGCGTCCGCTTGCGCGATGCCGCCCGAGATATCGCCTTCGCCGCCGTAGCTGTATTCGGTAATGCCTAATTTGGTACCCGGGTAATACGTGTTGATAGAAGATTGCAGCTTCGGAATGATTGGAAGGTAGGACGAGAAATAATCGCCGATCCAGCTGCTTTCATGGTACGTCGAATCCCACAGCGTACGCGGCGCTTGTACGCGCGCCTTCTGCGTTTCGAGCGAGCCGGTTCCGTTGAACGTAATGCGCGTACCGCCGCCCGTTGCTTCGGGATACCAGTGAACGTCGAGTACGTCGAGCAGCCTTGTGCCTGCCGTCGTGCTCGCCTGTTTCATTTTGTCGAGATAGTAGTCCAGGTACCAGCTGTAATTGCCTTGGAGCGAAGCCCAGTCCGGCGCCTCCTGCAGCGAATAAAACCCATTAAAGCCGTAAGATGCTGGTCCGAAAATTTCAGCCGCTGGGTCTACCGCTTTGACCGCCTTAGAGAGCGCAACCGAACGGTCTACCAGCTCCTGAGCGCCAACCGCATCGGGGTGAATACGAGGATGTGTATGCGACCACAAATCCGCTTCGTTATCAAGCGAATAGCCTTTAATGCCTGTCGACGCAGCAGCCGATCCATACTTGTTTACGAGAAAATTCACTTCTTCGTCCATATACACATGATTGTCGTTTACATCTGGTGTCAGGGAGAACGGACTTCCCTTCGAATTGACGACCGTACGCCAACGCGAAGAAGGGGCCGCCTCACTTGTGGATACAGCACCATTCTTGTCGGCAGATACATAACCCGCCATCTGAAGCGTCACGAGCGAGTAGCTTCCATTCGCCAGCGAAATGTCATGGAACTTCGTAACCGCAGCAGCTGGATCGTTGCAGCCGCTAACAGTCGTATTGCACATGAAATCATCACTGGAATGCAGCCAGTCGCTGCCCGCATTCGAAGCGTTGTTCTCCCAGTTGTAGCCCGTCAGGCGGTTGCCGCCCAAACGGCGTGCTGTATAATCAGCCGTATTCGTGAAATCTTGGTTCGTGCCGTAAATATAAGGGCTTATATTCGTTCTTTCGGCAGTTGGATCAACCGTAATGTTTACGTTGGTTGTTGCGGCAGATGCCGTCTGCGATGCAGGAATAACGGACGGAAACAGCAGTGCCGCACTCGCAGCAGCAGTGATCCATCTTGTCTTCTTCTTGCTTGTCAAATCATTCACCCCTCTTCTCACAAATAAGAAGAGGTCTGCGGCGCTCCGGCCGCAGCACCTCTCGTTTCGGTGTTGACTGCTTGCTGCTTATTCAAGCTTACGGCTCGATGCCCCATACGAGGGAACCGCTGTTGTACAGCGTTACTTTGTTCCAATCGGCGAACGACGACTTCGTTCCATCGAACGAGTAGTCATTGCTTTCCGACAAATTCGTCCAGTCCGACTTCGCAATACGTACTTGGATGTCGCCTGTTTGACCGCCTGCAGCAATCGATCCTGCTGCCGAACTGAACGACAGCTCCAAATAAGTGTCGGCGTTCGTCTTCGCCGGACTGATTGTGCCGAACACGCCGCTTACAGCGCTCGTGCCCACTTGGGCGTAGTCCACCCAGTAGTTGAGCGATGCGTTAGTCGTATCTTTCGTCAGGTAGTAACGCAGCTTCAGGTTGCTGAGGCTTACTGGTGTCGTACCGTTGTTCTTAATATTGAACGTTGCGTAGATCTGATTGTCATCCGCATTCGCGTTGCTCAGCTTGTATTGAACAACAAGGCTGCTAGGCGTTGTCGTGCTGCCGGCTGGCGTTGCGCTTGCCGTCGACGAATTCGCCGACTCACCTGCACTGTTCACTGCGCTGACAACGTAATAATACGTCGTGCCATTCGTCAAGCCTGTATCCGTGTATGTCGTACCCGTCACGCCAGTAGCAACCGTCGTGAATGTACCTCCGCTAACTGTAGAACGTTTCACGTTATAGCTTGCTGCACCGCTCGATGCTGTCCACGTCAATGTTACTTGTGCATCACCCGCTGCAGCTGTCAGACCTGTTGGTACTGCAGGTACCGTTACTGGTGCGACAGGCGTTGCGCTTGCCTGCGAAGAATTCGAAGATTCGCCAACACTGTTCACTGCGCTGACAACGTAGTAGTAAGTCGTACCGTTCGTCAGACCCGTATTCGTGTACGAAGTGCCCGTCACTCCCGTTGCTACCGTCGTGTACGCGCCCGTGCTCGACGCTGCGCGCTTCACGTTGTAGCTCGTTGCACCGCTCGAAGCGGTCCATGTCAGCGATACTTGCGCGTTGCCTGCCGTTGCCGTCAGACCTGTAGGTGCGGCTGGAGCTGTCGCCGATGCAACTGGCGCTGCGCTTGCTTGCGAAGAGTTCGCCGATTCGCCTGCGCTGTTCACTGCGCTTACGACATAGTAGTACGTCGTACCGTTCGTCAGGCCCGTATTCGTGTACGAAGTGCCCGTCACTCCCGTCGCTACCGTGGTGTACGCACCTGTGCTCGACGTTGCACGCTTCACGTTGTAGCTCGTTGCACCGCTCGAAGCAGTCCACGTCAGCGATACTTGCGCGTTGCCTGCCGTTGCCGTCAGGCTGGCAGGTGCTGCTGGAGTCGTTACCGTTGTCGAAGTCGGAATTGCTGGGTATGCGTTTGTTACCAGCTCTACGAATTGCTCATGGAACCAGTGACCCGATACAGGAGCGTTAGCGAGCGCACCTGTCGGCTTGCCGCTTGCGCCAATGTACGTCGGATCGCACATTCTATCGAAGCCTTTGCCTTCATCGTTAGGGATAGCCGAGCTTGATCCGTCAGATTCACCCGGTGGTTTCACCCATACGAGCGCATCGATGTGCGAGGATGCATAAGCAGCAGGCGCTACCGTCGGCGCTTCGCCCATGCCTGCGCCTGCTTGGTTACACCAGTTGCCGCGGTGGTAACGAAGGTCGATACGACCAGAATCTGCATAGGCGCTTACGGTCGAACCGCTGGCTGCAGTTGGACGGTTCGGTCCGCCCCAGCCATTTCGGGACGTGTCAACGAGGAAGCCGAGCGACGTTGGCCAGCCTTTTGCAACAAACCCTGAATAAAGCGCTGCTGTGAAATCTACTTCGTCGAAATATGGATTCCATTCATAGTAAGAAGCCGATCTCAGCGGGCTGCCGCCGATTTGAAGATCCGGATTCGGCAGGTTCGGCTCAACGAGCGGCGTTGTGTTCGCCGTGTTCGTAATGAAGCCGTCAACGCTTGCTTTGCCAGCAATCGTGCCATCTACAACCGTCGTGATCAGGTCGATTGCAGGACCGCGGTTCGAATCCCAGCCAAGCCAGCCGGAGTGGCCGATATCCATGTACGTGTACACGTTCGGAATTGCATGCAGTTGATCCAGCGCGTAACGCGTAGCATCAACGTAGATGCCAGAGGAATTCGCTGCAGCGCAGTTCGGATCGCTCAGGTTCGTTACGAGGTTCGGCAGCGAATCTGGCTCGATGATCGTAACGATACGAATGCCTTCATATTTGGATTTGGAGAGGACGCTAGCAATGGCGTCGATATATTCCGTTTTATACGTTGCAAGACCTGCAGCCGTCAGCGGCAGCTCGCCGTTGGATGCGAGCGCGTGGCAATCGCGGCCAGGCAAATCATAGATAACGAGTTGAACGACGATCGGCGTATTGCCTTGCTTCGCTGCAAGGACATTATCCATCGTCTGCTCAAGACTCAGGCGGCCGCCGTTGACTTCTCCACCTTGAATGGCAGCGATACGATCGAGCCAGATTGCCGTCGGATACGATTTAACCGTTTCCATCTTGGCCTTCAGCACGGGATCCGTCACTTGCGCGATCGAGGTATCAATAAGAGCTGCATAGTCCGGGTTGATGTACTGCGTCGCACCCACATAAGGGTTGTCAACATGGGCTTCAGCCGCGCTAGACGTAGCTGCGCCGAACGTTACGAATAGGTTGAATACGATTGCACACATGAGAAGCATCTTCGCCGTACGCTTCGTGATTGACTTGAACAAGAGGTGTCACTCCTTCTTCAACTGTAATTTTAGTGAGAGGAAGGAACCCGGGCGATAGGAGCATTCGGGTCCCTTGCTCTCTCGTTCCTATTCTTCTTACTCTGCTGACTGTGATCTCATTAGCGAATCAGCCTTACGGCTCAATGCCCCATGCCAGCGAACCGCTGTTGTACAGCGTCACCTTGTTCCAGTCTGCGAACGACGACTTCGTTCCATCGAACGAATAGTCATTGCTTTCCGAGAAATTCGACCAGTCCGACTTCGCGACTCGAACTTGAATTTCACCAGATTGGCCGCCTGCCGCGATCGAGCCTGCTGCCGAGCTGAACGACAGCTCCAAGTACGAATCCGCTGTCGTCTTCGCAGGGCTGATCGTGCCAAACACGCCGCTTACTGCACTCGAGCCTACTTGCGCATAGTCCACCCAGTAGTTGAGCGATGCGCTTGTCGTATCTTTGGTCAGGTAGTAACGCAGCTTCAGGTCGCTCAAGCTTACTGCTGTCGTACCCGTATTCTTAATGTTGAAGGTTGCATAAATTTGGTTGTCATTCGCGTTCGAGTTGCTCAGCTTATATTGAACAACGAGATCGCTAGTTGTCGTGCTGCCCACTGGCGTTGCGCTGGCAGCTGGCGAGTTGCCGGATTCGCCTGCACTGTTCACCGCTGTTACGACATAATAATACGTCGTACCGTTCGTCAAGCCCGTATCCGTGTACGTTGTACCCGTTACGCCTGTAGCAATCGTCGTGAAAGTGCCGCCGCTTGTCGTTGAACGCTTCACGTTATAGCTCGTTGCGCCCGTTGATGCGCTCCAGTTCAGAGCAACCTGTTCATTGCCTGCCGCTGCCGTCAGCGTCGTAGGCGCTGTCGGAATCGCAATTGGAGCCACCGGTGTTGCGCTGACTTGCGCCGAGTTCGTTGATTCGCCGGCGCTGTTCACCGCGCTGACGACGTAGTAGTACGTCGTACCGTTCGTCAGGCCTGTGTTCGTGTACGTCGTGCCCACGACTCCTGTTGCAACCGTCGTGTATGGACCGCCGCTCGTCGTCGCACGCTTCACGTTGTAGCTCGTCGCGCCCGTCGATGCCGTCCACGTCAGCACAGCCTGCGCACTGCCTGCCGTCGCTGTCAGACCCGTAGGCGCTGCTGGAGCAGTTGTTGCAGCAGCTGGTACTGCGCTTACTTGCGTCGAGTTCGTCGATTCGCCAGCCGTGTTCACGGCGCTAACAACGTAATAGTACGTCGTGCCATTCGTCAGGCCCGTGTTCGTGTACGTCGTGCCCGTTACACCTGTTGCTACCGTCGTGTATGGACCGCCGCTCGTCGTCGCACGCTTCACGTTGTAGCTCGCTGCGCCGCTTGATGCCGTCCAGGACAACGTCACTTGCGCATTGCCTGCCGCTGCTGTCAATGCAGTAGGCGGAGCAGTCGTTACCGACGAGCTGTTAATCAGGCGGTCATACTCTGCGTACGCCGTCGCAACGTCAACCTGCGACCAGAAGCGGTGGTACGTAAACGTAGGCGTGCCATTCTCCCACTTCTTCGTCGTTGTATTGTAGGAAGTATTGTACAAGTTCGAGAGATACGACCACATTGGATCCTGCGTGATCATTGGACGTTGATCGACATAGCTGATGTACGTGCCCGTACCGCCTTTAGCCGGATCGGATGGAATGCCGTTCGTCCCTGGCAGTGCTGCGCCTTGGCCGTTCGTACCCGACCACGTGGAAGGGATGAACGTTTCTTTCGTGAAGTAACGGAAGTAGTCCGCGCGCTGCTCCGGTTTCACGATACCTACGCCGTCGTTGAAGCTCCAGATCGTGTCCAGGAGCGTTTTCGAGATCGTTTTGGCCTGATTGCCAAGCGTCGTGTATGCGCCCGTATCCGCTTTCGTTGCTGCAGCGTAGAACGTCAGTGCTTTAATGTAGCTGCCGAGAACGCCTACATCTTGGCTAGGATCCTTCGTAACCGTCTTGTACGTTGGGTTTCCTGTGTACGTAGAGAAGCTGTTCCAAGTGTCAGGCTGGCCAATCCATTCAAGCGTCCCTGGAATGTAGAACTCGCCAAGTGCCTGCGTCGTTGCAATTACTGGGTCCGCGCCGCCTAGCACTCGCTGACCACTTGCATTCAAGTAATAGCCGTCAGCGTCTGTAACCGGTTTCTGGTTTACAAACGTATAATCGAGGGCGTAGTCCACCCATCTATCCATAATGCGTTTCGCCATCTGGTAGTTCGTGCTCGTCTTGTCGCCGTTCGATGCGAGAATATAATACAGCTCAGCGATACGTTCAATTGGCCATGCTTGGAAGCCGAACCATTGGTTCGAATCCGGGTCATGATAGACCGGAGCTTGCTGATAAGCCATTCCATAGAACGTGCTGACGCCAGCCGGGTAAGCGGAATAGTCGCCATTCCAGCTGTTCGTTGCGCCGCCGCCGATTGCGCCTTCACTCGATTGCAGCCACGTGTAGAACTCAAGCTGACGCTGGAGCGACGTGCTCCAGTCTGTTTGCGCCGTAGGCGATGCTGGGATCAAGCCTCCTGCCGTCGTTGACAATGCATATGCCGCAACCGGGTTCTGGTAAGCTTGGTGCGCATGGCTGGCGCCGATCCGCCAAGCCCAGTTGCCGCTGCCGTTCTCGCCGAGACCGCCGCCCCATGCCGTATACCAAGCCATCAGGTACATGCTTGCGTCTTTGCCCGTACCTGGCGTTGGGTTGCCCGTGGAGGTGCTGCCGATTTTCTCGAAATACTTGTCATACATGTCATAGCGGAGATAGTCGCCCATCTTCTTCGCCTTGTTCAAATACGTTGCATTGCTGTAGCCGAGCTCCTTCGCCCAGTACATCACTTGGATAACGCGGGCATCCGCATCCGATGCGTTCGTGTAACGCCATTGTGCTGCTGGCGCTTGGCTTTCTTTGTTAAACAGGGACATAAAGCCTTCGCCCGGCTTGCCGAACGTTTTGTTATCTTGAGAAGGATGCGTGACAGACTCGAATACCGACTCTTGCTCGCCGCGTTGGAACGTGTTCACGTACGTTGCCGTGTGGGATGGATTGAGCAGGTTGCCGAAACCATACCAGTTATCAACGTCGACCAGCCAGTGCATCAGATACGTCTGATTGTTGCCGTATGTGGACTTGAGCTCAGCATCAAGCGGGTCCTTGCCCGCGGTTTTGCTATTGCCGAGCACAACTGGGTATTGGTCCGGGTAAGGCTTTTCTGGCGCATAGGTCGCCGGGCTGTTCGGATTGTAGTAGCTCATCGTCGGCTGCTCTTCTTTGCCGTCGCCCTCATTGATTGGGATGATGTACTTCTCCATGTTATCCCAAGCCTTCTCTAGGTGCGTCCAGTCGCCTGTGTAGTAGCCGTACAGCGTCTCCAGCCACAGCCAGTAGCTGTATGCCTCCGACGTCGTCATGTGGCCATAATCTGGCGCTTCGCTGAGCAGCGTTTCAATTGCATGATAAGGAATGCCTTCTGGTGAGAAATAACCACTCGTTGGACTAGTCAGCTGGTTATACAGCTGGAGGAACCGCTGTCCCTCTACCGTTGTTGCTGCCGCTGCCGCTTCCGCTTTCTTCGGTGCAACGTTCAAGGTGCCGACGCCGGTCGAGAGCGTCAGTGCCGTGCCGAGAACGATTGCCAATCCCTTGCGGGTGGCCGATCTTAACATTGCTAATTTCCTCCTTCAAATGAATAAATATATCGCACGGACCAACCGCCTCTCTGTAGACGCCCAGCCCGTCTGCGAACGACAAAAATCACAATTCCACTCTAAGGTTCTCCCTCTCCCTTGCTGCTAGCATTTCAAGTATTGGTTGCGGCGCCTACCTTGCTTCCTCCTTTCTTCGACGAGCCCGCTGCCCGTTAATGGCGGTAATATCAATTTATAGCATCGATACTAGTCGGACTAGCAAATATCATGACTTCTTAGCTGTCACTTTGATGACCTTCCCCTTTCACCAAATGACAACAAACCAGTTGGAACGTATACGCACTCGTAAAATGAAAAGGTGCCAGCGCATGTAAACACGCCTGACACCTTCCTGTAGTGAACTCACTTCGTAACTGACAGCCTTAGAATTTCGCGCCGATATCCGTACCGGAAGGCGTACCAGCGCCCTTCAGATCGCTGCCCGTTGCGAGCTTCAAGAAATTGCCGACAACCGGTGCGCCATTGGCTGCACGCGAGATGCTGGCCGTCAGGCTGACGAAGTCCGCAGAGCTCGCCACAAGTCCTTTGGCATTCGTTGAAGCCTTGTTTTTCCACCATACGTTCGTACTGGATACGTCCGTACCACTTGTCTTGTCGCTCGAACCGCCTTGGAAGCTCAAGTTGTTCGTGAACACATGCGTGCCTGAATCGAATGCAAAATTGCTTCCGCCATTGCTGTACGACGTATTGTTCGTCATCGCGATCGAGCCTGGGTTGCTGTTGTAAGTAAATCCGTGCTTTTTGTTGCTGAAGGCGATGCTGTTGGATACGATATGGTTGACAGCGATACTCTCGCCGCCCAGCTTGAAGCCGTTGCCGTCGCTGTCCGTTGTGCTCGTACCATTCGAAGTCTGACCATTATGATGCGCGATGCTGTTGCGAATCGTAACCGCACCGATTGCACCTGTTTCCGACTTCGTGTACAGGTCCCAGCCATCGTCGACGTTGTATGCCGCTATACAGCCATCGAACACGTTGCCAGGGCCGACGGTCAGCTTCGCTGCGAAGCCGTCTGCATCTTCCCCGTTGTCAGGGTCATAGTTATCGTGGGAATAAGCGTTGATGATTTCGTTATACTTCGGCCAATCTGCGTAACCAGCAGAGGAATTGTAGCGGCCAAGCTGCAGACCCGTATCGCGGTTATGGTCCGTCTCCACATTCTCGATCCGGTTGTAGTTGCCGCCGACATAGATGCCGTTGTCACCTGCGCCCGTAACGCGGATGTCTTTCACGAGCCAGTAGTGGCCGAATACTTGCAAGCCGCGCTGCGAGGAATCAAAAGCTTCACCTGAGAAGTCAAGCACTGGCTTCTCCCCGTTGTATGCTGCGATTTGCTTGCGGGAGCTCGTCGATGCGCCGCTGTTCGTGCGTTCAATCGTCAGCGGTGCCGAATAGGAGTAAGTACCGCCGCGGAGATAAATCGTCTTGCCTGCGGCAATCTTCGTCAGCGCGGATGCCAGCGTCGTTGGCTGGCTGAGTGTGCCTGGATTGCTGGCCAAGCCGTTCGGCGCAACGATGAGATCGCCCGCTGCAGGCGTCGTTGTTCCATTCCCTGTTCCCGGGTCGGTCGTACCCGGATCCGTCGTTCCTGGGTCCGTCGTTGAGCCGGACAAGTCCGAGACGACGATATCGTCGTACTTCGTTGAAGTCTTGAACGCAACAAGCCCTACTGCTCCGCTAGTCAGCGACGAATCGGTGGCCGACAGCTGGAGGACGCCATTGACATACATTTTGATCGAGCTGCCATTCATCTCGAGTTTGATCGTGTACCACGTGCCCGCGGAGAGCGCATACGATTTGGAAGCCAGCGTCGAACTGGATCCGCTTACTTTTTTGCGCAGCTCAAGTGTCCCTCCATCGCTGTTATCAAACGATGCCGCATAGTAGTTGTTGCCATCCTTATACCGTCCTGCCAGGTAGATCCGATTGGAGCCATTGAAGCTGTCCACCTTGATCCGCGATTGTACGCTGTAATTGGTCCATGATGCGCTGCCGCCGGACGTCCGGCCTTCCGAGGTTGACGATTGGTGGTACACATAGTTGCCGCCGTCCTGCACGACCGACCATGTTCCCGTCGTTGCGGTCCAGCCATTCGCATTGCCATCATCAAAGTTATCGGTGAACAAGTCTGCTGCTTGTACGGATCCTCCCGTCCACACGCCTACCGCCATGACTGCCGCCAGCAGCCCTCCACCTATTCGTTTGTTCAATCGCTTCGTCATTATTACGCCTCCCTTATTGTTCATATCATGATCATTCATTCGCAGCCAGCCTTCGTTGTGAATAGGATAAAGCAGGTATGACATTCATCATCACACTAGTCATGTCTGCTGCACGGTTGGTTCTGCTTGCACAATCTTCCTGCACAATCTTAAGAGCAGCTCCTCCTCTCCTGTGGACTCCTATTGAGCGCTGCTGTCAGCCCCCCTGCCGACACCTGTATCATAACAGCATGGCTCTGCATTACTGCAATAATCATGTGCTCACATTTATAGCAAAGCGAGTGACAGCAAGGGGTTGCGTCATTGTTTAATGCTGCTTATTATCTTGATCTCAGGTCATAAACAAGTGCCCATTTTGCCCGGCACATCGCACCATCCGTTCGTCTATTTCATAAGATAAGTTGACTGTATCCCTTAACCTTGTTAAACCATACAAACCCGAGCAAGGAGGGGTGACACTTGAAGGGCAGCGACCACAAGAGCAAATTTTTGTTGACACATCGTGAACGTGAGGTATTCGAGCTGTTGGTACAGGACAA